>ERZ860388.1894-NODE-1894-length-12149-cov-4.019431_pt1 | contig 12149 bp, 7 predicted proteins | sample MGYA00509978_ERZ860388 | MGnify/ENA primary metagenome ERZ860388 (study PRJEB30046, sample SAMN00715225) | human gut metagenome | study: EMG produced TPA metagenomics assembly of the A metagenome-wide association study of gut microbiota in type 2...
ACTCTATTCAGTTGAGCTACGCGGCCATTGTTTCGTGATTGCGAGTGCAAAGGTACGTTTTTGTTTTAAATATGCAAACGTTTCGACTACTTTTTTGCGAATTTAATCTAACATTTTTGGATTGAAGATCAGGTAACCAATGTTTAAGCCAAAGTTGAAATTCTCCTTCGGATAACTGTATCCGTTGGCGTACAGACTGATACATAAGAATGGCAATTGCAATACGACCGCCGCTTCACCCATATAATTAAACGAGTGCAAAAACTTACCATAATGCGGGATTCCGACATACGGGTTGTTTTCCGGCACCGTCTTTTGTATTTCATAGAGTGGAGCGAAGCCATACATATCCAACCGGAAGTGCAGAAGCTTGCTTAACTTCAAGATCGGGGAAAGCCCAAAAGCCACATATTGGTTCGCCCGGAACGCCTCGTTGAATACAATCTCGCTATGGGGTGTCGGGGTAAACGCCGGGGCCTGTAATACGCTAGCCGTATAGTTATTCATGAGGTTCTTGCTGGATATGACCATTTCCGCCAAATAACCTAAGTTGAAACGGTTGCTCAGCGTCTGGTATTGGTTCCAGCGCCCTTTCAGTTGCAGCCAGCTATGCACTTTGCGACCAATCGGGGCTTCCGTCGTGGCGGAAGTGGGGGATGGAGTGTACTTCTCCGTACCGGTTACGTATTGGGCGATTAGGAATTGCTGTTTTCCGCTTATCGGGTATTGTTTGGTGTTGAGTGAGTTTTGCTCGATACTTAACGAGCCGCTGAATAAATCGTACCAGCTATGGTCGAAAGAGGCGTTCGGGAAAGGTATCGTGGTGCTCTGCAAATAGAAATCGTTCAGCCGTCCGTAGGCGAACCCGATCTCCGCTTTCGCGTGGTTGAGGAAGGGGAAGCCTAATTTTAGTTTCATGTACAGTTCTTTCTGCTTAATCATGGCGGGCACTATATCCTCATAAAAGAGGGATTGGCTTTCCGTGTATTTCTTGTCCGAGAAGACTCCTTGCCAATTTAAATAAGTGGGGATTTGCGTTTGCAGGTACATCCGGCCACTCAACATGACACCACTAAAGGAGTTACCCACTTGAAAGTTCGAGTTTACGTCGGCGGCGAACCGTCCCAGATATTGATACCCCAATCCTAGGTATAATTGATTCGCTTGATGAGACGATACGTTTCCACCGAAGCCAACCGTGATCTCTTCTTTCATCTTCACGTCCAGGTAAAGATCGAATTTCTTCTCTTTCCGGTTATAAACGGCATGCGGCATGATTTCCCTAATTTTGGAATAGGTCAGCATCTTGAAATAAGCCCGCTTGAACTCTTCCATGGAGAACTCGTTATTGATATCCCTGTGTAATTGGGCCTCTATGTATTTACGCTGGGCCTCGGATACGCCCGTCACGTAAATATTGCGGAAGATCAGCGGGGGAAGGTTCTCTTTATAGGCTTTTCTTCTTTCGGTAACCTCATTTAAAGGCACTTCCCGGGGAACCCGTTGCTTGATGGAGTCGATCATGGAAAGGGTACGTTTATACCCGATGTCCATAAGCTCCTTACCTTTCTGGAAATCCAATAAGGAGACGGTGGGAAAACTGAATTTAATCATCATGCCATCTTCCTCCGGTACCTCGTAATCGGTCTTTTGCATGATCATGGTCTCGATCTGGTTATAAGGATTCTCCGAAGGCTTTTTATTCCCTCCCGATACCGTCGATCCGAAAATGAAATCCGGGTGGAACGCGTCTTTCATCGGGCCTACCGGGAAATTATCGTAGATACCTCCATCGAATAAAGGAATACTGTCTTTCCATATGGGCTGGAAGAAAAACGGGAAAGTCATGGAGGCACGTACGGCGTCTCCCAGATCCCCATTCTTAAAGATGATCGGCTTTTTAGTATATATATCCGAGGCCACGCAACGGAAAGGGACAAACAGGTTGTCGAAATTCCACCCCGCCTTTGCCGTCGCCTGCGAGAACAAGGCCATGAACGCCTGATTCATCTGTATGGGATTGATCAAGCTTTGCGGTAAGAAGCTAGCCTTGATCTGTAGGGAATCGGACATATCGATGGAGAAATGCGCGAATTCCGGGGTCGGGTAAGGCTCCTTGAAATAATAGGTATATTGCTCCTCCACCGTACCTGTTTGCCAATAGGAGAACTCCTTGGAAAGCATCAGCTCCAGCATCTCCTCGGGGGAATATCCCATGGCGTATAAACTACCGATAATCGCCCCGATGGAGGTACCGGTAATGTAATCGATCGGTATATTATTTTCTTCCAGCGCCTTGATCACTCCGATATGTGCCGCTCCTTTGGCACCGCCGCCACTGAGTACCAACCCTACTTTCTGGGCGGAAACAATCTGAATGGCAGCAAGGAATAAGGCTATGATAACTGTTATTTTCCTCATATGAACCCAATCTGTTTTTCTTCTCCAAATGTAAGAAGTATTTCTTTAGAAACATAAACATTTTGTTTTTTCGTATTGTTGAGTTATCAATACAATTAAAACAGAAGATGTTATGAAAGAGAAAGAATTGAATAGGGAAGAGCGGAATAAGACCGTTATGGAGACTGGTGCTTTGGTCATGGCTGAGTTTTATGCGGATTGGTGCCCTCATTGCCAGAAAATGATGCCGATCGTGAAGGAGTTCAAGGAATTGGAGAAAGGAAAATTAGAAGTGGTACAAATCAATATCGAGGAGGAGAGCGCTCTTGCCGATTTGTATACGGTGGAATCGATTCCTACTTTTATCCTGCTACGGAAAGGGGAGGCTTTGTGGAGACAATCCGGCGAGATGAGCTTGGATAGGTTACGGAAAGTGGTCGAGGATGTCGTGGGCTGAAACTAAAAAAACCGTTCCCCCGAGAAGGAACGGTTTTTTATATATGTGAGGATTGGTTTATCCGATCAGTTCTACGCTACGTTTGATGAATTGGCTTAAGGCCTCTCCCTTCAGCATACCGTTTCCTAACAAAGCAAGGTCGATCAACTGACTAACTGTCTTGTTCGTACCGGCGTACTCGGCGAGAACTTGGTTGCGTTGCTCACGAAGCTCATCCAGCTTATGGTTGGTGTTGGTCATATCCTCTTTCTCTTGCGCCGTGATCTCATCTTCTTTCTTTTTGCTTTGAGCCTCACGTAAGTCGGCTTGACGAGCCTCCCATCCTTTGATATCGCTAAGGATCGGTTTTAACTTCTCGTCGCAAGCTTGCTCCTCTTCTGTTAATACTTTCTTGATCAACGGATGATCCGTATTCAATACGAAGTTGAAGCTATCCGGCATCTCGCCATAGAAAGACATACCCGGTTGCATAGCGGACATCTCACGCATTCTTCGCATATACTCGCTTTGTGTCAACATGACAGGGTTCGCGTTTTCGCCCAATGCCTCGAATGTTACGTAGAACTCGGTCTTGTTCAATTTCGGCATCTGACTCTTGAATACTTCCTGCATGGCCATTTTCTGCTCCTCGCTCAAGGTTACCTTATTCGAGTCTTCCTTGCGGATCAGGTTATCGATCGTATCGCTATCCACACGAACGAAGCGGCTCTTCTCGAACTTCTGCTCCAATTGTCCGATCAAGTGTACATCCAATTGTCCGTCCATTTCCAAGACGCTGTAACCTTTGTCCTTTGCGGCTTGTATATAGCTGTATTGCTCGTCTTTATTGGTGGTATACAGATAGATTAAGTTACCCTCTTTGTCTGTCTGGTTGTCCTTGATTAAGTTCTTGTATTCCTCGAAAGTGAAGTATTTGCCTTCGACGTCCTTGAATAAGGCGAACTTAACCGCACGGTCGTAGAACTTCTCATCAGTCAACATACCATATTGGATGAATAGTTTCAAGCTATCCCATTTCTCCTCGAACTGCGGGCGGTCGTTCTTGAAGATCTCTTCCAAGCGGTCTGCCACCTTCTTCGTGATGTGGTTGGAGATCTTCTTCACGTTCTGATCGCTTTGCAAATAGGAACGGGATACGTTCAACGGAATATCCGGTGAATCCAATACACCATGTAATAATGTCAAGAACTCAGGAACGATACCCTCTACGGAATCCGTAACGAATACTTGGTTGCAATATAACTGGATCTTGTTACGATGCAAGTCGATATTGCTCTTGATGCGAGGGAAATATAAGATACCGGTCAAGTTGAACGGATAGTCTACGTTCAAGTGAATCCAGAACAACGGCTCATCCGTCATAGGATATAAGTCACGATAGAACTTCTTGTAATCCTCGTCGGTCATATCGGCCGGTTTGCGAACCCATGCCGGTTTGGTGTCGTTGATTACGTTATCTTCGTCCGTATCTACATATTTGCCATCCTTCCACTCTTGCTTCTTGCCGAACGCAATAGGAACCGGTAAGAAACGGCAGTATTTTGTCAATAAGCCATTGATCTTATCCTTGTTCAAGAAATCTTTATTCTCGTCGTCGATATACAGGATAATATCGGTACCGCGATCCTCTTTCGTCGTTTCCTCCAAGGAGTATTCCGGCGTACCGTCGCAGCTCCATTTCATGGGAACAGCGCCTTCTTTGTACGATTTCGTCACGATCTCTACTTTCTTGGAAACCATGAAAGAGGAGTAGAAACCAAGACCGAAGTGACCGATGATAGAAGCGGCGTCGTTCTTGTATTTCTCAACGAACTCCTCGGCGCCAGAGAAAGCGATCTGGTTGATGTACTTATCGATCTCCTCGGCCGTCATACCGATACCCCGGTCAGAGATCGTGATCGTTTTGTCATCGAACTTAACCTGTACGGTCAAATCGCCGAGTTCGCCTTTAAACTCGCCTACGGAAGAAAGCGTTTTTAACTTCTGGGTAGCGTCTACCGCATTAGAAACAAGTTCACGAAGGAAGATTTCGTGATCACTGTATAAGAACTTCTTGATAATCGGAAAGATGTTTTCCGATGTTACTCCGATGTTACCTTGTTTACTGCTCATAGTCTGAATATCTTATTATTTTTATTGTTATTTTGTGCGTATTCCTGATCCTGATCATTCTCAAGATCCGCCTATTCCTATACAAAACGAATGCCAAAATGTTTCGGATAAACTATAAATGACAAAAAGGCAGATGCCGGCTGATAGATTTGCAGCCGGGCATAGTTTGATCAAACCATATCATCTCCTGTCTTGGCGAATGTAACACGGATGGTTTTATGGAATGGGATAAAACGGGATACGATCGCTATGAATAAGGAGATGACTAATAAATACCCCAGTATCTCTTTTAACGCCAATAATAAGCTTTGTTGCTGTAACGTATTATAGAGTGTATTGGTAGCCATTTGCGCTGCCTCGTCGTAGGGATGCCCTTGGGTCAAGGCATTGCCAAGCGCTTGGTTATAGCGTGAGGCGGCTAGAGGATCGGCCAGCGTAACGGTTTCTGATAAGGAATACATATATTTTTGTTCCAAGCGATATAGTATATTACTGTAAAAAGAAGTCGCCATGATGGGGGATAATACTGAACGGAAAATGATGAGAAAGAAAGCGTTTGACAATAAATATTTAGGATTTAAATCTTCCACGGCAAATAAGGCGAAAGCTATGATAAGAACCATCATGCCCAATCCCCTGAGGAATATAGGAAAGTAGAGCATCTCGTATCTGCTATCCGGTGAGATCCCGAAATAAAGGCTCCCGAAGAACAGGACGAAACAACTCATTCCTCCCGCTATCAAGAAACGAAACCGCCAACGTTGCCACCGGAACCACCAAAAACAGATGAACGCCCCCAAGACATATCCCGGAAGCAAATAAGTATAAAGGGAATAGGTATGAGTGCTGTCTACCTTTAAGATACTGGTCAGGTAGCTGGTCAACAAGGTAGTCGAAGTACTGAAAAACATGACAAGCATCATATAGAAATAACCGATAATGGCTTTCGGCTGGTATAAAGGCGCCAGATTCACGTACGGACGTTCCGAATGATATTGATACCAAATAAATAAAGCGATCAATATCGGGGCGATCATGATATAAAGGCAAATCTTGGGGGATGCCATCCAGTCGAGTACTTTCCCGTAATTAATGACATACATAAGCATTAACAATCCGATGGATATGATGAACATTTCCCGGATGTGTAGATCGGCCAAGGGGATGGACTTGATCGGCCGGTTATGGCGGAAGCAGATGATTACCACTAGTATGGCCAATAAGATCATCAGCATCATGAAATAATACATATATTTCCAGTCATAATGGTAGGCTAACTGTGCGGTAACAAGCATGGACGCTTGTCCCCCTCCGAAAACAAAAGGATAGAAGTAAGAATAGAATTGGCTACGTATATTTTTAGGGCTGAATATCTTTTGTGCGTACCGGATAAACCACAGCATGAGAAACCCTTTCAGGAAACCGATCGCGAAACTACAGACGATCAATATGTCGGCGTTCTGGGAGCGGGCACAGATCCAGCTTAAGAAGAACTGGGCGACTAAATCCGCTAACAATAAGAATTTTATAGAGAAGGCTTCTAATATCTTCGGAATAATCGGATAGGATACCGCCATTCCCGCCGCTGCCGCGTAATATCCCATGGTTATATCCTCGGTGTTCGTGCCTAGCGTGTTTGATACCTCCAGCATACTGCCGGTGTACGAGCCGTTTAGCATCGTGACCGGAAGGATAACGATGAAGATACAGATCAATCCTAACCAGTCCGGCACCCATTGGCGGATCGGTGCCCCAAGCTCTTTCATCGTGATCATTTGCGTAAGGCTTCTGTTTCAACCATCATGCCTGCTCTTAAATATTGCGTATCTTCTTGCGATAGATTTTCCAAGTCTATCCGTACCGGGATACGTTGTTGTACCTTGACGAAGTTTCCGGCGGAATTATCGGTCGGGACTAATGAGTATTTGGAGCCTGTGGCGTCGGAGATTGCGGTTACCTCCCCGTTGAATATCTTTCCCGGCAACGCGTCTACCTTGATACGTACTTTCTGCCCGATATAGATGTGGGGGATCTGGGTCTCCTTGTAATTGGCCGTGATCCATTTGTCTTTATCTCGTACGAGGTAGGATATCGTTTGTCCGGCTTGCACGTATTGTCCGGGCTCTAAGGTCCGTCTGCCTACATGACCGTCGTAAGGGGCGGTTATAACGGTATAGGAAAGGTTTAACCTCGCTAAATCCAGATCCGCTTCTTTTCGTAAGATCGCCGCCTCGGCTCCTGTTGTCTTCTTGCTGGTTTCGGTGAATTGGGAGAAAGCGGCTTTCTTTTGTTCCACCAACGCCTGATATCGGGCTTGCGCCGCCTCGAAAGCGGCCTTGGATTGCTCGTATTGTTGCTCGGGGATCGATTCTTCTTTCAGCAGCCGCTCAAATCGGTGATAATCCTGTTCCAGTTGCCAAAGCTTGGCTTTAGCTTCGGCGATGTTGGCGTCTTGTACGGCGATGTTCGTATGGGAGGTCTCGATACCGGAACGAAGTACGTCTTGTGATCCTTGGGCATCGATCAACGCGGCCTCTGCCTCTTTTACCTTGATCCGATATTCCCGATCGTCCAATATGAGAAGTGTGTCCCCTTGGTGAACGTACTGGTGTTCCTTGAAACGGACCTCTTTTATGTAGCCGGAGGCACGTATATTTAGTGGGGCGATATATTGGTCCACAAAGGCATCGTTTGTCACCTCATAATTGATGTAACGCCAGAAATAATTGGCTGTCCACCAAATGCCGGAACCGGCTAAAAGGATACATATGGAGTTTAATACTATATTCCGTGTCCTTACTTTCTTTAGTCTTTGATGTTTCTCTTTTAATTCGTTTGCCATAGTCGTTGTTTCTTTTTAGAGACGGCCGCAAGCCTTCTGTAGTTGATAGTAAGTGTAAATCACGTGGGTACGGGCATTCGTGAGCTGTAGCTCTGCGTTGAGGAGAACCGAGTTTGCGTCGAGTAAGTCGGTTAGGATCGCCAATTGGTTTAAATACCGGTTTTGCATGATCCTGTAGTTCTCTTGAGCTTGCCGTACGGATAACTTCAAGGCTTCCACTTCTTGTAGAGCTTCCTTATGACGTAAGAACGCGGTGCGTACTTCCATGCGGATTTTCTGCTTTTTCTGTTCCTCCTCGTTTTTATGTAACGAGACCATCCATTTGCTTTCCTTTATTTTATGGTTGTTTTTATATAAAGAGGATAAAGGGTAGGAGAGCGACAGACCTATGTTCCAGTTGTTATTGTACATATCCGCTAATGTTCGGGAGACTGGACGTGCCAATGTGTTCGACGCATATAGCGATAGGCTGGGTAGCGAGGAGGCTTTAGTCAAACGTATATCATTTTGGGCTAACTCTGTTTGTTTCCGGAGTAGACGTATCGCCGGATCATTGGAATAGGCTTGGGCTACATAATCTTCGTAAGTTTCTAAAGATACGGTTTGGTCCAGTAACGTGGTGTCTGGCTTGAGCAACAGATTCTCATCGAGACCGATCAGGATATCCAATTGCTGTGATACCAGTATGAGGCTATTATCCGTTTCTTGCAAGGATAGGCGGTCGTTGGTTAATTGCATCTCGCTTCTTAATACGTCGTTATTGGTTATCAGTCCCTCTTTTTTCATACGCCGGATATCTTGCAGGCGGCGTTCCGATTCCTCGATATTACGGGAAAGCACCTCACGTTGTTTAAACAGGCTGAAAAGACCGATGTATTGATTTAATAGACTGAGCTTGATCTCACTCTGGTCTGTGAGCGTTTGTAAAGAGGCGACTTCTTTCTCCAGATCCGCTTTCCGGATGGAATACCGGATTTTACCGCCTTGGTATATCGGTTGGGTAAGGTCGATGGCATAGTTCTGGGACCAATCGGGCGCTTCCGGGCGAGTCGGGTGGGCAAGCCCTTGCTCAAAGAGGATCGGTTGCCCTACATATCCACCTTTCAAGCCGATTTGCAGGTCTGGTAATTGTGCGGAACGGGCCGTATGCGTTCTCTCTCGCGCTATCGATTCTTTTAAGATGTCTGCTTGGATCTGCAGACTGTGCCGTACGCCTCTCTCAAAAAGCTGGTCGATGGTCAAGAAGAGCGAATCCGTTTGGGCGATTGCCGGAAATGTAGCGACCGTCATACAAAAGAGGCTCAATACGTGCTTTTTATATATTCTCAAGGACATTATGTACTGCTTTTAATTCGGATAACATGGTTTCTACGTTCTCTATTCCGATAATATGCTCCGCATGTACATAAACCTGATCAAGGATCGGGCGAATTTGCTTTTTGAATTCTTCTCCTTCCGGGGTTAGGAAAACCAGTTTGTTCCTCCGGTCCTCGGGATCTTCTTTCCGATGGACGTAGCCTTTCTTCTCTAAATTGTTCATTAGGTTTGTCAGACAAGCCTTATCCTTTGCCGTTCTCTCTGCCAAGACCTGTTGGGTGATACCTTGTTCGTGCCATAGGCAACTCAAGATTTGAAGCATCTCAAATGTTATACCGGCGTTGTTCTTTTTCAGCGTTCGTTGCATAGACCGACGAAATGCCATGCGTGTGCGGACAACTTGTAACATAAGTTCCCGGAATTCTTTACCTTCTACCATTACTTATAATTCTTTTAAACTTGCTGGGCGCGAAGATAGCGTTTTTTCTCGGATTAGTCAAATGTTTAACTAATTAGCGTCTCGCTAATAAAGTATGTTTGCCATCTAGGTGGCACAGCTTTGCCATCGGCGTGGCACGGGCTTGCCATCACTATGGCACGGGTATGCCATCAGTGTGGCACAGCTGTGCCAAGGCGATGGCAGATGCTGGCACAGTATGTGTATGAAAGACAGGCGTATAGACTGAAAGCGTAACAAACCCGTGGAGTGATTCGTTACGCTTTCTGTTTAGTTCTCGTTTACGAGTTTAAGATGCATTCTTCTTTATCCAAACGCCTCCTTCAATTGCTTCACCCATCGCTCGATTCGTTTGTCGGTTTGATCCGGTTGGTTTTCCAAATCGAGGACTAAGCCTAGTAGTTTGCCATTTTTCAAGGCTTTGGAGGCATTAAAGAAATAATCATCCGAAGAGGTCTCGCCTACTAAAGTCGCTCCACAGGAGGTGAAAGCGTCCGCCAATATGCCGACTCCATCGGCGAAATTATCCGGATAATTCGTTTGATCTCCAAGACCGAAAATAGCGACCTTCTTATTTTTAAGGTCTAAAGTGACCAGTTCCGGGATGATCTCGTCCCAATAGGTGGGAAGTTCGCCATCGAACCAAGTAGAGGTTCCTGCGATTATATGGTCGTAAGCCTCGAAATCTCTTTTCCATGCGCTTTCAATAGGGATGATATCGATCTGATCCTCCCCGAAAGCTTTTCTTATTTTATTGGCGACAAAGGTTGTTTTCTCTGTGCCCGTTCCGTAAAATAATCCTGTTTTCATTGTGATGCTTTTAAAGATTTAACGAATGTGGATCTAATAAAGCAGCAGTTCTTTTGCCGCATGATAGATGGTCTCCTCGTTGGGGAGGATGGCCCGTTCCAAGACCGGATGGAAACCAACCGGAGTGAATAGGGAACCTACCCGTTGGATCGGAGCATCCAAGTACTGGAATAGTTCCGAGCCGATGATGCCGGCAATTTCCGCTCCGAAGCCAGAGAAGACCTTGTCCTCATGTACGATCAATACTTTACTGGTTTTCTTCACCGAGTTGAAGATCGCCTCTTTATCCAATGGTATCAAGGTACGAAGATCGATAACCTCCAGTTCCCAGCCTTTTTCTTTGTAAAGAAGCTCGGCTACGTTGAGGCAAAGATGGGTCGTATTGCCATAAGTGATGATCGTCAGATCTTTTCCCGGACGGCGGATACGGGCTTTCCCAAACGGAACCTCGAAATCCTCGGGGACAAAGGTGGAGGCTTCTACCGCGTTGTAGAGCGCTTTCGGTTCCAGATAGAGCGTAAAGCCTTTAGAACGCATACTCGTCCGCAACAGTCCGGCGGCATCATCCGCGAAAGAGGGATAAACAATCCGGGCACCGGGTAATGAGGTCAATGTGCCCTCAATGGTCTGGGAATGATAAAGCCCTCCTCCGATATAGCCTCCGGAGGCTAGGCGCAAAGTGATGTTTGGGGTAAATTGCCCGTTGCTGCGCCAATACTCATGCGTACATTCCACGTATTGCTCGACGGCCGGCCAGAAGTAATCGGCGAATTCTGCGCCCTCGATCACTACATGGATCTTCGGGTCAAAGCGGCACATACCGTTCGCTGTCCCTACGATATAATCCTCGGCGATAGGGGCGTTGAAGACTCGCTCGATACCGAATTCTTGCTGCATGCCTTTCGTGATGTTGAATACGCCACCCTTTTCTTTATTGGCTACATCCTGTCCCCAGATAAACGTATCCGGGTTGTGCCGGAACTCCGCTTTCAACGTCTTGTTGATCGCCGTAACTAGCGTTTCTTTCTCTCCTTCCTCGTTTTGAACACCTTCTTTGTATTTCTGAGGTTGATAAGGTTCCGGGAGGACGTAATCCTTGACGGTAGACGGATCGGGATCGGGGGCGGCCATCGCTTTCCGATTGGCGGCTTTCAGGTCTTTAGCCGCTAGATCCGCGATCTCTTTCAATTCTTCCTCGGTGAAACGTCCGTAACGAATCAGCATGCGATGGAATTTGTATAAAGGATCGGCGGACTTTACATAGGTAAGCTCGTTCTCATCACGATACAAGGTATGTTTATCGGAGTTTGAGTGGGAGCCTATCCGTACGCAATTGGCCTGAACGATCACGGGAGTCCGGTTGGCGATCGCGTACTCTTTGGCCTCGGTCATGGCATTCATGGAATCGAACACGTCTTTTCCATTGCAATGGATAATACGTAAATTCTTGAAGCCAGAGAAGTTATCGGCAACTTTACGATTGGCCGTCTGGTCCTTTTTGGGGACAGAGATACCATATCCATTGTCTTGGAAGACAAAGATAACCGGCAGTCGCTCATTGCTGGCGCCATTGATTGCCTCATACACATAGCCTTCGGAAGCGGCCGATTCACCGTGCGAGGTAATCGCTACGCCTTTCTGTCCATAGTAAACCATCGCCCGTGCCACGCCGGCGGCATGGAGATCGTGAGTCGCCGTAGCGGAAGAAACGTTCTCGATATGCCATTCCATCTTAGAGAAGTGGTTAGACATGT
>ERZ860388.1895-NODE-1895-length-12147-cov-3.088157_pt1 | contig 12147 bp, 9 predicted proteins | sample MGYA00509978_ERZ860388 | MGnify/ENA primary metagenome ERZ860388 (study PRJEB30046, sample SAMN00715225) | human gut metagenome | study: EMG produced TPA metagenomics assembly of the A metagenome-wide association study of gut microbiota in type 2...
TCCTTGGAATACAATTCGAAGATTACACATAAAAATGAGCATTTTCATTTATTGATATCATACTCCCAACACTATATTAGCATCAATATTTAACTTCCTACTAATCTCACGGGCAACTTTTAAGGTTGGCTCACATTTCCCGGAGATATAGTCACTAAGGCGTGAAGGACTCACCCCGATTAGTTTGGAAAGAGATTTCTGATTAAGGCCCATTTCAAACATGCGGAGTTTGAGGACATCCACCAAAGATGGTTCACCCAGAGCGAAATGTTCCTCTGAATAATCAGCAACTAAGTTAGAAAGAAGCTCCAACTCGATGCTGTTCGAGTCATTCAAAGGGGTTTCGTCTGTCACAAGCGGAAGAAGTTCCTCTACTCTTTTGAGTGCCCATTCATATTGGGCTTGATTTTCTATCTTTGTCATAACTTTAAATATTAGAACAATCTATCTTATCATATTCTTTGTGAGTACCAATAAAGCGAATATATACGAACTTTACTGTAAATTTAATAACAACTACCAAACGGTAATTATTCCCCTTTATATTGAAAACATAGTGCTGGTTACCTACACTATCCACGCTATTAAATGTTTTCTTCACATCAGCAAAACAAGTCCACTTGCTTTGTTTTATTATCATAGCCCACTCTTGTAAAGCTACCTTCACATCCGGGTGACTCTCTGCGTACTCTTGTAGTGCTTGTTCGGTAAATATTCTCATCAGTTACTCAATTATCATGTCGCAAAGATAATGTTTGTGTTCTGATTTTCAAAATAAAATTTTGATTTTCATAATTTTAATTATGAAAATAGCTGCTTAAATGGTTGCTTGTTAAAATGTTATTTGTACTTTTTACATAGTAAGCATGCGTGTTGACTAAATTTTCGGCGGTTATACGGTATTTTTATTGCTTAATCGTTGAAGGTGTTTTTATACCGTTCGTAGATATTGTGATTTGCTGTAATTATTAATTTGTATCATTAAAAAAGCAGCCATTTGTTTTCTTGGAGGTAGGAAGATCTTTAAAAACAGATGATGATTTGTTCCTCGTTACCGTATCTCAGTTAGAATGCATCTTAGAAACAAAACAGATTGAGCTGGTAAAATTATAAGCGAGATGGGCAGATGACCAAAAGCTAATTTTTAGGATATATGAGTCCACTTTAAAAAGTGTATTTTAGCACTTTTACTCCCATTCAGAAGCGTCTGCAGGACGTTAATTTTTGGTAAAAAGGACTTTTTAAAGTGGACTCATATATCAATACCTAAAATGTACTAATTTGAGAGCGAATCACAACCATAAAATCTATAGGTAATAAAAAATAGGTTACTTCTAATGATTCATTGTCAGGATAGCTGCAAATAATAAAAAAGAATGAGTTTTTCGTTTTTAAATATTTTCGCTGTCGGAGAATGATTCTTATCATGATTAGAACTAATTGATTGCACGAAATTGAATCAAAAGATTGGAAAAAGAATGTTTTTAACAGAAAAAATGTATAGATTTGAGGAAAATATATGTAATGAAAAAGATATTAGGATTAGACTTGGGAGTCGCTTCTATTGGGTGGGCCCTTGTTGAAGAAGGGGATAGCATTGTAACAATTGTAGCATTAGGAAGTCGTATTATTCCTTATGATAGTACCGAAGGACAAGATTTTGTCAAAGGAACAGGTGAGAGTCGTAATGCACAACGAACGAAAGCGCGTACGATTAGAAAAGGTTATGATCGTTATCAGTTAAGACGAAAATTTCTTGTTGAAATGCTTGTTAAAAATAAGATGATGCCCGATGAGGCACTTAAAAACGCTCCCAAAATGCACCTTTGGGAATTACGCAGTAAAGCTGTGACTGAGAATATATCTAAGCAAGAATTGGGACGTCTATTGCTTTGGTTCAATCAAAAGCGTGGTTATAAAAGTGGTCGGAGAGACATAAATTTAGATAAGAAGGACACTGATTATGTTAAAGAGGTAAAGAGTCGCTTTGATAAGATTAAAGATTTGAAAGTTACAATAGGGCAGTATTTTTATGAAGAATTGAAAAAAAATGAATATTTTCGGGTAAAGGAGAATGTTTTTCCGCGTGAGGCGTATATGGAGGAGTTTGATGTTATTTGTGCAAGACAAAAGGAGCATTTGGGGTTAACGGATGAACTTATTTCTAAGATTCGTAATGAAATTATTTATTATCAGCGTCCGTTGAAATCGCAAAAAGGATTGGTAGCTATATGTGAGTTTGAAGGTTTTTGGGTAAAAAAAGATGGAAAGGAGTTTTTTGTAGGTCCAAAAGTTGCTCCCAAAAGCTCTCCTCTGTTTCAACTATCCAAAATGTGGGAAAATATAAACAATATTAAGTTGAGTTCTAAGTTTGGTGAAATAGTAGAATTAACTCAGGAAGAAAAACAGAAAGTATTTGAACATCTGGATAATAACGAGAAGTTGACAGCAACAGATTTATTTAGGATTTTAAAGAAAAGTAAAAGGGAATACACAATTACGAAGCAGTTAGAAAAAGGAATTCAAGGAAATATTACCAAAAATGCCATAACGAAAATCTTGGATAAAAATGGAAAGTATAAAGATTTGCTGCGGTTTGATTTAAATACAGTTGAGACGGATAAACTTTGCTATTTGTATGCAAGGGATACAGGTGAGATTTTAGGTGAAAAGAGATTGAAATATACTGATGCCGTGGTCGAATATGAACCATTTTATCAGTTATGGCATACGATTTATTCCATTGATGATCTGCAAGAATGTAGTGCTGCTTTACAAAAGCGTTTCGGGATAGATGTCGAAACAGCAGATAAACTTGCTGCCATAGATTTTAATAAATATGCTTTTGGAAATAAATCGGTTAAAGCTATTCGTAAGATATTGCCGTATTTGATGGAGGGAGATAGGTACAGCGAAGCAATGAGTTATGCTGGCTATAATCATTCCAACTCTTTGACTAAAGACGAAAACTTCGATCGCAAATTACTTGATAAACTAAAACCGATAGATAAGAATTCATTACGTCAACCAATAGTAGAAAAAATCTTGAATCAAATGATTCATGTAGTAAATGCCGTTATTGATGAATATGGGAGACCTGATGAAATACGTATTGAATTGGCACGGGAATTAAAACAAGGAAAAGAAGAACGTAATGATGCTGACAAGGCAATGAGCAAACGTCAGCGTGAAAATGAAAATATAAAAAAACGTCTTGCGGAATATGGTTTGCGAGCTACCAGAAATAATATTATTAAATGGCGTTTATATGAAGAAATTAATAATCAGGATAAAAAACTCAATGCGATTTGTATTTATTGCGGGCAACCAATTTCGGTTACAGAAGCAATAAAAGGAGAAGATGTTGATGTAGAGCATATCATTCCGAAGGCTAAACTTTTTGATGATTCACAAAGTAATAAAACACTTGCGCACCGTCATTGTAACTCTAATAAAAGAGATATGACAGCTTACGATTTTATGAAAACAAAAACACAGCAAGAATTTAGTGCTTACGTTGAGAGAGTAAATAAACTATTTGCCGATAAAATAATAAGTAAGACTAAACGGGATAAATTGTTGATGTCGGAAGATAAAATACCCAGTGATTTTATTGATCGTCAATTACGTGAAAGTCAATACATCGCAAAAAAAGCGAGAGAAATTTTGCAAACTATTTGTTATAATGTTTGGAGCACAACCGGAACAATAACAGCAGAACTACGTCATTTATGGGGATGGGATGATGTTATCATGAATCTTCAAATGCCCAAATATAAAGATTTAGGGCTGACGAAAATTGTGGAATGGGTAAGCGAACATGGTAAAAGGATACATTCAAAAGAAGTTATCACGGACTGGACCAAGCGTGACGATCACCGACATCATGCTGTTGATGCACTTACCATTGCTTGTACAAAACAAATATTCATTCAACGTTTCAATACGTTGAGTGCAAGCAAGACGCGTGAAGATATGCAATGGGAAATAGAAAAACGATCCAAACAGTATAAAGAAAAGCTTTCGTTATTAGAGAAATATATTATATCGCAATGTCCGATTGCTGTAAGTGATGTGGAAAAGGCTGTAGCTGAGGTTTTGGTTTCTTTTAAGTCAGGCAAAAAAGTAGCTGTTATAGGAAAACGAAAGGTTGGGAAGCGGGGAAATAAACAAGTAGTACAAAAGGGTATTGTTGTGCCACGAGGAGCGTTAAGTGAAGCAAGTGTTTATGGGAAAATCAGGATGATTGAGAAAAATAAGTCTGTAAAGTATTTGTTTGAAAATTCATCCTTGATTTTTAAACCATATATTAAAAAATTAGTAGAGCAACGTTTGGCGAAATTTGAGGGAGACTCAAAAAAAGCACTTGCTTCACTCAAAAAAGAACCTATTTATTTAGATGCGGAAAGGTCTAAAATATTGGAGTATGGTACTTGTTTCAAGGAAGAAGTTGTGATAAAGTATTCTGTCGATACGAATTTTAACAAAACAGACGATGTAATTGATGGAAAAACGAGAGAGATTCTTCAAAATCGATTGAATAAATTCGGAGGAAAGCCCAAGGAAGCTTTTAAGGACGTGCAAAGAGGTGAGAAAACCTTGAAATGGTATGAAGATGAGGAGTTGGAACACCCGATTCATTCAGTTCGTTGTTCTACAGGGCTTGTTGCTGTTGTTCCTGTAAGAAAAGACGAGAACGGTAATGAAATAGGATTTGTGAAACCGGGAAACAATCATCATGTTGCCATTTATGTCGATAAAGAAGGAAATAGGTTGGAGACTGTTTGTACTTTTTGGCATGCTGTGGAACGTAAAAAGTACGGTTTTCCTACTATTATTAAAAATACCAATGAAGTTTGGGATAAAGTTACATCGATGAAAGATGATACTTATCCTCAAAGTTTCTTAGATCAACTTCCTTCGTATAATTTGGAATTGGAGTTAAGTATGCAGCAAAATGAGATGTTTATCTTGGAGATGGAAGAAGATGATATAAAAATTGCTATTGAAAGTCGTGATTATAGAACAATTAGCGAACATCTGTATAGAGTGCAGAAATTAGGGAGTAATGATTATACTTTCAGACATCATCTTGAAACCAATTTAATTAATAGTGACATTTCGAAAATGAGTAAAAGGTATTTTCGCGTACAAAGTTTGAAAACTTTATTTTCGCTCAAGCCATTTAAAGTGAAAATTGATTATCTGGGAAATATCAGGACTTTACAGTGACCATGTTTTGAAGCAAAAATCCCGTTCTTATACGGGGGGGGGCAGATACGGTATTTATAAAGGTATACAATTGACGGGTAGCATGATATAGTGAGAAAATCGCACGTCTGATTTTAACATTGTTAATCCAGTTTTCGGCATATCGTTTCTTTCATCGCAAAACATTAATTTCTTTACCTGTAAAGAAGCGTATTCTTACCGACAAGAATACGTATTTAACACAGTATTAAAAGCGTATTCTTACAGGCTAAGAATATCAGTTTAATTGTTTATTAAATAAATGATTAATTCTTTGATATACAGTGATTAGTACCATTTGTATTTGTCTCCCGGTATTGAATATCCCCTATTGGTTCGAAAAATGACTCTTTCCTGTACTTGTCAAATTAGCAACTTCAGTTGTACCAAGTTGCTTTTATCATTACTTATAAAAGTTTCTCATATGCCATGCGGCTTCCTCTTTGATATAATATTTCACCACAATAACTGAATCCTAACTTTTCTAACATTCTGTGCATATAGAAATTATCAAAATTGGTATCTACTTTGAAACTATGAATGCCTTGACTGCGGCTCAGCTCTTCTACTTTCTGCATGAATAGAGAGGCGATTCCTTTTTGTTTCATTTCATCGGCAACGGCCAGCCGATGAACAACTACATAAGGTTGTTTGCTTAACCAGCTACCGTCAATGGAATTGTAGGCAGGCTCCCCGTCAAAGACTACTGCGGCATAAGCTATGATATTGGCTTCACTGCACAATACATAGGCATAACCGTTACGAATGTCATTGGCTATATTTTCCGGTAAAGGATACGTTTCGTCCCATTGCTGTTTATTTTGCCGAAGCATTTGTGCTTTGGCTTGCAAGATGATTTCCCATATTCTGGCAGCATCTTCGGTGGTTGCTTTTCGAAATGTCAGTTGCATATTGTTTTATAAATAATGTCTTACTGTGATAATTCTTTGAAATGAAAAAGTCTTGTTGCAAAAATAGGAAAAAAGAAAGGAATCTTACCCTATAATAGTAAAAATAGCACCTGCACTTGCCGATAATTTAAGCAGGCAGGCACAGGTGTTGTTTGAGGAATTTTAAAAAAAGTTTTAAGTTTCCTGTTTAATCGAATGTGAATAATTGATTCAGGACTTCGCTCATACTCGGATGCGTGAAAATAAAATCACGCAGGAAGCTGTAATGTTGTCCGGACTTCATGGCTACATTGACGATATTGATCATTTCCGATGCATCTGCACAGAATAAAGTACATCCCATGATTTTTCCGGTGTGCGCATCGACGATTGCCTTCAGCATGCCATCTACCTTTTGTAATGTGCGGGCACGCGCTACGGCTGTTGCCGGTAAACGGGATACTTTGAATGAATAACCTTTTTTTATGGCTTCCTCTTCCGTGAGACCGACGTGTGCCAAAGGAGGATCTATGAATACAGAGTAAGCAATCGGAGCGCGATCTTCCGTTGTCCGTTCTTTGTCACCGAATAGCTTGTTACGAATAATCCGGTAATCGTCCAAAGAGACATAAGTAAATTGCGGGCCTCCTTTCACATCTCCCATCGCCCATATATGCGGAGTGGTAGTATGCAGATGTACATCTGTGATGATTGCCCCTTGTGAATCGACTTGTACGCCTGCTGCTTGAAGATTTAATCCGTCGATCATCGGTTTACGTCCTGTTGCCAATAATATGGCATCTCCATCTATAAAATAAGGAGTACCGTCCGAAGCGTCCGTATAGGCCAGCGTAACGCCGTCGGCTGTGTCATGAATCGATTGTGCGCGGGCATTCAAGCGGATTTCAATACCTTTTCTTTCCAGAACCTCCCGTACACTGTTGGCGATATCCCGGTCTTCACGCGGCATGAAGAGCCTGCCTCCTTCCAGGATGGTTACTTTACTTCCGAATTCGGCATACATAGATGCGAATTCAAGTCCGATATATCCACCGCCTACAATAATGAGGTGTTGGGGAAGTACTTCCATATCCAGTAAGGTTGAACTGGTATACACCCGCTTACTATCACGGATACCGTCGATGGCGGGGATAATACTCGTAGAACCGGTATTGATGAAAATTTCTTTTCCTTGCAATTCTATTTCTTCATCGGGGAGTGTTACTTTTACTGTGTCAGGACATATAAAGGAAGCAGTTCCGGTATAGATCGTTACGTTCGGACGGTTGGCCAGGTCATCGAAATTCTTGTCACGCAGGAATGAGGTTAATTTGTCTTTACGGGCAATGGCTAATTTATAAAAGTTACTTTGCTTTTTGTAATCCCCCTGATACATAATTCCGGATATTTCTGCTTCGTGTATCAAAGCTTTGGTTGGTATACAAGCTACATTTATACACGTACCGCCATACATTTTGTCAGAGCGCTCTATCAGGGCTATTTTCCAGCCACGATTGGCCAGTTCGGCAGCTAATGTCTTTCCACCTTTGCCGAAACCTATAATAATTGCATCATATTGTTTCATAATTCTTGTCTTTTTAAGAGGTTATTATTTAGAACATAACATTTGGAAGATGGCATTTGTTTCGATTGTTGAATGAGAACGGTGAGTGTGATTGAAGTCAGTTCGATGAATAAAAGGTATTTTTAACCATAATAAATTAAATTCATTAAATAACTGTGTATCAATAAGAATTGTTTGTGTAAGCATTTAAGATGCGAAGTAACGGTGAAACGTAGATGTGAAATGATAATTGTATGGTTAAAATAATATACAATATTTGTAGATTGTAATGTCTTGGTTTATAGTATGTTATATAAAGGTGTTTTTTCTCGTAGAGGGGCCGGTTGAAACTCGTAGAGAAACCACTCGTTCCTCGTAGAGAAAAGATGTGTTTCTCTACGAGAAAATGATGGGAACTTTATAAAAAGTTACAATATGTGTGGGTTCGACGTAAAAGAGAAGCCTTTTATTGTATGATTTGTTGAATATCTATAAATCGTTTCCGACTTCTTTATTTGTGTAATTTCTATTCTACTATTTTTCTTGTTTTTCAGCTTCATTACGGAATTGAACGGTGCTTTGTCCGGTCATATTCTTAAAAAAGCGACTGAATGAAGACTGATCTTCAAAACCTAACAGATCGGCTATTTCTTTGGAACTCTTTGTGCTGTATAATAAGAGACGTTTAGCTTCAGCCTCTATCCGTTCATGAATGACACGGAGTGGGGAGGGGAGTTTGCAAGTTGAAAAAATATTCGATAGTGTTTTCGGGGATTTATGCAGCATATCCGCGTAATCCTGCACTTGTTTCTTTTCCCGATAATGGGTATCTACCAAAATAAAGAACTGGCGGATAATTTCGAAACTATACTCTTTTTCCTGAGTAATATTCAATCGATGGCGTGCAATGCGTGTACTTTGAATAATGAAACGTTTCAATTGTATACGAAGCATTTCCTCCTGCAAATTGTCTGTGACAGAAAACTCTTTACTGAGAGTATCGGCAATGTCATTCAGGGTTTTCTGTTCCGCTTCGTCCAATGTGAAACGTATCACATGCGAAGAACCGTTGAATAAGAATCCACTACAAGATACTTCGTGGTCATTGCCATAAATACAGTAAAAGTTGCTGTTGAACAGCAAAGTCAGATAGTCTCCGTCAATAGATTTAAATTCCAGATGCTGCAAGTTGGAAAGGGAGATTATCTCATTTTTTGCAAGCATTATTTCCTGGTGGTCTATTTCCAGCGTTATGCTTCCGCTTCTTACCCAGATAAATTTGTAAAGGCTCTTTTCCTTTTGCAGAGCTTTGTCTGCGTGATAAGAATCGGTAAGAACGAGCTTACCTTTTAATTTGGTATTGAATTGTTGAGTCATCATACTTTCATTGCTGAGGCGTCAAATGAAAGAGGCAACAGTATGCCGATACTTTTTACCTCATAAATGGCTTTTTTCCCATAAAGAAGAATGCGAATGGGTTGTTGGTAACGTTTTTCAGTTTCCAGTATCACCTGTCGGCAAGCTCCGCACGGTGGGATCGGGAGATCAATAAAATCTTTTTCCGTTCGGGCGGCAATGGCAAGCGTAGTTACCGGCTGATCCGGATATTGTGAGTTGGCATAGAACAAAGTAGTGCGTTCGGCGCACAATCCTGATGGATAAGCGGCGTTTTCCTGATTGGTTCCGGTCACTACGGTGCCATTGGCAAGAAGAGCGGCGGCACCTACGGAAAACTTGGAATAAGGAGCATAGCTACGGCCGGTTGCCTCCATGGCAGCCGTCATCAGAGCCTGATCCGTTTTATTAAGTTCATCAAACTCATATACTTTGATAGTGCTGGTAATCGTCAGGTCTTTCATCTTTATCAAGGGTTTTTGTTCTACAATTAATGTTACAAAGTTAGGAAAGAGATTGATAATCCCAATTATTTTTCACATTTTTGTGGCATTTAACTCACATTATCTATTTATAAAATGGACAAAAGACTTCTCAGACTTATCGTAGTGACTATTGTGCTTGTTTGCTCTGTGGGTGCACAGGCTCAACGCCGGAATTCACGTTATGTGGCTTATATCGATAAATACAAGGATCTTGCCATAGAGCAGATGAAAGAACACAAGATTCCTGCCAGCATCACGTTGGCACAAGGGTTGCTCGAGAGTGGTGCCGGAATGAGTGAATTGGCACGTAAGAGTAACAATCATTTTGGTATCAAGTGTGGGGGAAGTTGGAAAGGCCGTACGGTGCGACACGACGATGATGCCCGTCAGGAATGTTTTCGTGCTTACAAAAATCCGAGGGATTCTTATGAAGATCATTCTACGTTTCTTACCCGGGGGGCTCGTTATGCCTTTCTTTTTAAACTCGACATAACCGATTATAAAGGGTGGGCACGCGGATTGAAGAAAGCCGGTTATGCCACAGATCCTTCCTATGCCAATCGTTTGATTACGATTATCGAAGATTATGATTTGTATAAATATGATTCTCAGGGAGTCTACTCAAAACGGAAATTAAGAAAGCACCCGTGGTTATTGAATCCGCATCCGGTATACATCGCCAATGATATTGCTTATGTGGTTGCCCGTAGCGGCGACACTTTTAAAGAACTGGGTGATGAGTTCGGGATCAGTTGGAAGAAACTGGTAAAATACAATGATCTGCAGCGCGATTATACACTGACACAGGGGGACATTATCTATTTGAAGGCGAAAAAGAAAAAGGCTCCGAAGCGGTATAATGTATATATAGTGAAGGATGGAGACTCGATGCATGCCATTTCGCAGAAATACGGTATTCGTTTGAAGAATCTTTATAAAATGAACCGCAAAGACGGTGACTATATTCCGGAAGTTGGTGACCGTTTAAGGTTGAGATAGTCGGTTATTTATGCCTTATGATTCTCTAAATTCGTACAGGGTGTTCGTTTTCGGACACCCTGTCTTTTTCTTTTTTATCTTGTTTTCAGATGATTACGAATTTGGCACGGATTTGGTATCCCTGATAGCGAATGACGACTGATGATTTATAAGCCATCATTCATAAATCATAATTCCTAAAATAAATATAAGATGGACAGAGAAATTCCCAAAGAGATACGCAAGAAAGAGCGTAATAAAAAGATTATCCGTTTTTCAGCTATTGCTGTCACGACTGTTGTGGTTATCAGTATTCTGATTTCCCTGATGCGTACGGGAGTGAAGAAAAAAGACATTATACTCTCTGCCGTTGATCAGGGAACGATTGAAGTCAGTGTCAGTGCATCGGGGAAGGTGGCACCTGCTTTCGAAGAGATTATCACGTCTCCCATCAATAGCCGTATTGTTGAAGTCTATCGTCGTGGTGGTGACAGTGTGGATGTGGGAACACCGATTTTGAAGCTCGATTTGCAAAGTACGGAAACGGAGTATAAAAAACTGCTCGATGAAGAAGAGATGAGACGTTATAAATTGGAGCAGCTTCGTGTCAATAACCAGACGAAACTTTCTGATATGGCTATGCAGATTAAAGTGTCTGCCATGAAGTTGAACCGGATGAAGGTAGAGCTTCGCAACGAACATTATCTGGATAGCCTGGGTGCCGGTACTACCGATAAAGTGCGTCAGGCTGAACTGAGTTATAATGTAGCCCAACTCGAATATGAACAACTCAAACAACAGTATGATAATGAAAAGGAAGTTGCTGCCGCCGAGCTGAAAGTGCAGGAACTCGATTTCAACATTTTCCGGAAGAATCTTGCCGAGATGAAACGTACATTGGATGATGCGCAGATTCGTTCACCGCGTAAGGCCATTCTCACTTATATTAATAATCAAGTGGGTGCTCAGGTGCCTCAAGGCGGCCAGGTAGCTATTATTTCCGATTTAAGTCATTTCAAGGTAGAGGGTGAAATAGCGGATACTTATGGTGACCGTGTGGCTGCCGGTGGAAAAGCGATCGTGAAAATCGGTACGGAAAAGTTGGAAGGAGTGGTCAGTAGTGTGACTCCCTTGTCTAAAAACGGGGTAATCTCTTTCTCTGTACAATTGATGGATGACAACAACCGCCGTTTGCGTTCGGGATTGAAGACGGATGTATATGTGATGAATGCTGTGAAAGAAGACGTGATGCGCATTGCCAATGCCTCTTACTATGTGGGACGTGGTGAATATGATTTGTTCGTAATGACATCGGATGATGAAATTGTGAAACGCAAAGTGCAGTTGGGTGATTCGAATTTTGAGTTTGTAGAGGTGGTGAGCGGATTGCAGCCGGGCGATCGGGTGGTAGTGAGCGATATGAGCCAGTATAAGAATAAAACGAAACTGAAAGTGAAGTGAAAAAAAATAATTGGAGTGTAATGAAATGATGAGATAATTACCAAAAAATGTATAAATAAAAAACTACAGGATTTCGGTTTTATACTTGAAATCCTGTTTCTTTCGTTTTGTTCCAATCATCTTC
>ERZ860388.1902-NODE-1902-length-12130-cov-6.107743_pt1 | contig 12130 bp, 10 predicted proteins | sample MGYA00509978_ERZ860388 | MGnify/ENA primary metagenome ERZ860388 (study PRJEB30046, sample SAMN00715225) | human gut metagenome | study: EMG produced TPA metagenomics assembly of the A metagenome-wide association study of gut microbiota in type 2...
CCGCCCAAGCCCCCGAAGCCGAAATCCTTAAAGGAGCTTGCCGCGCTGCAAAAGGCCGGAGCCGACCTCACGCCGGAGGAAGCAGAACGCCTTGCCGCTTACCGCGAGAGGAAAAACCGCCAGCACAAGGCATGGTATGAACGGCAGAAAGCAGCGCAGCCGCCCAAGCCCCGGACGCTCAAAGAGCTTGCCGCCGCGCAAGTCGCGGGACAGCCCCTCACGCCAGAGGAAACAGAACGCCTTGAAGCCAGCCGGAGCCGGAAGAAGAACGCCTACCAAGAACTGAAAGCCCAAGCGGAAACCGACCCCGCCGCAGCCGCCGAGCTTGCAAGGCGGCGGGCTTACCACTCGGAAGCCACCAAGAAATCCCGCCAGAAGATGTACGAGGAAGCCGCAGCCGGAAACCCCGCAGCCCAAGCCCGGTATGAGAACTTCCTTGCTGCAAGGCGGGAGAACTACCACAGGAAGAAACAGGCAGAAGCCGAAGCTGCTCAAGTCAGTTAACGTAGATACAGAAAACGCCAGGGACAACGATAGTCCGTGGCGTTTTTGTCATTACTGCCGTTCCAGCAAATCCATATATTTCTGACGTTCGCCCTCCGGGACTTTCAGCGCCGCCATAGCCTGTTCAATGGTCAGCCCCATCGTTTCCATGAGGTTTTTGATAGAGGACAAGATACCTTTAGCAACGCCTTTTTCCTCAACGCCCTTGCTCAAATTACACATGACCGACACCTCCCTTTCCATTGTCTGCGTCATTTGAATGTCGTAATCGTCCTGCAAAATTTTCCGCTTTTCCGCCTCGCTGGTTTCGTTGGAGAGAAGCACATCCAGCATCCGCAATACGCCGTCATAATTTGACCCATCCGGCCCGCCAAGGCACAGCATGATGATGGACAGCAAATCATAATTCCTGATGGGTTCTTTGCCCTCGCCGACCAGATATTCTTCCACCAGCCGATACCGGGTAATGGTGTTCTCTCGATACTGCGGCGGTTTCATGCAAATCCAGATGGAATAGACCTTCTTGATTTTTTTATAATGGGAGCCAGTGAACTCCCTGCCATACTGGGAAGAAATCATTCGGCTGCAATAGTATATGCCCCGCTTTATCAGCGGATAGCCGGGGTAAAAATCGTTCTGGGCCTCCACGTTGATGATGAGGGCAATTTGTTCCTCGGAGTCGGGAACGATGGCGCGGAAGCGAATGTCATAGGTGACTGTCCCCTCGCGCACCGATTTGTCCTCGGTGTCCATGCCGCTGATGACTGTGCCACCCTCGTCCGGCAGCACCGGGACGGCGGACACCTCGGGTTGGCCCTCAATGTACTTCTCGGCAATATCATTGACATCGCAATCCTTGTATTCTTCCAGGCAGGACTTCATAATCCGCGCCAGGATTGCCTTTTCAGACAGGACACGCTTACAGGCGGCATCATAACCCGCGCTGTCATCTGTGACGTGCAGTCCCTGGGCGATTGTCGTTTTGAGCTCCACCATCCTCACCTTCTTTCGTTTCATTCTACCACAGCTTTGCCAGCGCGTCCACTTCTTTTTTGAAAAGAGTTGCGTATGGCGTATACACGAGAGAGATATGGAGGTGCAGTGACAGAAAAAATTTATCTTAACAGGGTTGCTTTTGGGAATTTGATATGCTATACTATAAAAATCCAAGCAAAGGAGTTTATCAATATGCGGCAAGGTATTCTTAAATAAAATTTGATAATGGGAACAAAGACAAACGTCCTCAAGGAGAGGGCTTGGTTTTTGTACCCAATTTAAGAATACTTTTGCCTTTTCATTTCATATCGTGATAGACAACGGCCAGCCTTGGCCGCAGTTTTCATGTGTGTCCTACCTATCATCCCCAGCGGTAAAAGTATTTGTCGCTGGGGATTTTTGCGCCCTTCTGGGCCTTGTATGGAGGACAATCATATGAAAATCATCAATATTGGCATTCTTGCTCATGTAGACGCAGGTAAGACGACCTTGACGGAGAGCCTGTTATATACCAGCGGAGCAATCGAGGCGCCCGGCAGTGTGGATCAGGGAACAACGAGAACGGACACCATGTTTTTAGAGCGGCAGCGTGGAATCACCATTCAAACGGCGGTCACTTCCTTTCAGTGGCACGATTGTAAGGTCAACATTGTGGATACTCCTGGGCATATGGATTTCTTAGCGGAGGTCTATCGCTCCCTTGCCATTCTTGACGGAGCGATTTTGGTTGTTTCTGCAAAAGACGGCGTTCAGGCGCAGACCCGTATTCTGTTTCATGCTCTGCAAGTAATGAAAATCCCAACTGTTATCTTTATTAACAAAATCGACCAGGACGGGATTGACCTGCCAGGTGTGTATCAGTCTATCCGAGATAAGCTCTCCGCAAATATGATTATTAAGCAGAACGTGCAGCTTTCCCCGGATATATCCATCATGGAAAACATGGGGCTGGAGAATTGGGATACCGTGATTGCGGACTGTGATGAATTGTTGGAGAAATATATTGCCGGAGAACCAATGGACAAAGAAGAACTTCTGCGGGAGGAAAACAGGAGAATCCAAAGCGTCTCTCTGTTTCCGGTCTATCATGGCAGTGCCAAGGTAAACTTGGGAATCCGACAACTCATTGAAGCGGTCACAGATACATTCCAATCACCCACCGGGCAGAACAGCTCTGAATTGTGCGGAACTGTGTTCAAAGTTGAGTACGCAAACCAGAGCCAACGCCTTGCCTATCTGCGGTTGTATAGCGGTACGCTTCATTTGCGGGATTCCGTAGCCTTGGCAGGGAAAGAAAAACTGAAAATTACGGAAATGCGTATCCCCTCAAAGGGTGAGATTGTCCGAACAGAGATTGCCCATGCGGGCGAGATCGTCATTGTACCCTGCGACAGTTTGCGGCTGAATGATGTGCTGGGAAACAAACTGCTGCTGCCCCGTGAAACGTGGAGCGACAATCCTCTCCCTTTGCTGCGGACAACAATTGCACCAGAGAAACCAGAACAGAGGGAACGCTTGTTAAACGCCTTGACAGAAATTGCGGATACCGACCCGCTTCTGCGCTATGAAGTAGACGCTGTGACCCATGAGATCATTCTCTCCTTTTTGGGCCGGGTACAATTGGAAATTATCTCTGATCTTCTGGTGGAAAAATATCAGCTCAACACAACTGCAAAAGAACCTACCGTCATCTATATGGAGAGGCCATTGAAAGCGGTAAGTCACACCATTCATATCGAAGTGCCGCCCAATCCATTCTGGGCGTCCATCGGGCTGTCCGTCACCCCTCTCCCCCTTGGCACCGGAGTGCAGTATGAGAGCAAAGTTTCCGTTGGGTACTTGAATCAGAGTTTTCAAAACGCTGTATTGGATGGTATCCGCTACGGTCTGGAACAAGGCGTGTATGGATGGAAGGTAACGGACTGTAAAATCTGTTTTGAGTATGGGCTTTATTATAGTCCGGTCAGCACTCCCGCAGACTTTCGGTCATTGGCACCTATTGTATTGGAGCAGGTGTTGAAAAAGGCGGGGACGCAGCTATTGGAACCATATCTTTCTTTTACACTCTATGCGCCGCAGGAATATCTCTCCAGAGCTTATCATGACGCACCAAAATATTGCGCGAGTATTGAAACGACCCAGGTTAAAAACAGCGAGGTGATTTTTACTGGCGAAATCCCTGCCCGCTGTGTGCAAGAGTACCGCAATGACCTCACCTTTTATACAAACGGGAGAAGCGTTTGTTTAACAGAATTGAAGGGGTATCAAATCGCCAGCGGCGAACCAGTTTTTCAGCCACGCCGCCCAAACACCCGGATTGATAAGGTGCGCCATATGTTCAACAAAATTCTCCCATCAATGATGGACTTATAAAATCCCTTTGGAACAAAGGGCGCACTTCTATACATGGTCTGCGACCATGTATCGTGCGCTCTGCGAGGCTACGGCCCGGACTTCCGAAAGTCCGGGCCGTTTGCGTCGCTCCGCTCCGTACAAGGGGCTGCGCCCCTTGCGCCGCTTTGCGGCTATCCCTGCGCCCTCGCTGGAAAGGTACATCCGCTCTGCGTCTGCACCTTTCCAGCGAGGCTAAAACCGAATACCGTTACCCTTGACCGTTTACCCGACACAGCAGGTAGACGGTCTTTTGTTTTGCCAAGAAGGAGGTCAAACACGATGGACAAGTCACGCGAAGAATTAGAGAAAGAGTATGCTGAGGCCACCGCTAAGTTGGAGCAGTACCAGCACAGAGGCCAGCGGTATGAGAACCGCATCCGCTACTACACCCAAGGCGAAAGGAAGAAGCGAAACCACCGACTTATCACCCGTGGCGGAGCGGTGGAGAGTATCGCCCCGGAGGTGCGCGGCATGAGCGAAAGGGCCTTTTTTCTTTTGATGGAAAAGGTCTTTTCCCTGCCGGAAGTTGCCGCCCTGGTGAGCCAAGCCACTGACCAGCAGGAAAGCGGATAATTGGCCCTGTTCCATCTCCACGTTACCCAGGTCAAACGGAGCGCGGGACAGTCTGTTGTCACGTCCGCCGCCTACCGAGCCGGGGAGAAATTGTATAGCGAATACTATGGCGAGGTCAGCGACTACACCCACAAGGGCGGCGTGGTCTGCACAGACATTCTCCTGCCGCCCCAGGCCCCCAACCAGTACCAAGACCGCGCCACCCTCTGGAACGCCGTGGAGAAGGCCGAGCGCGGCAAGAAAGCCCAGCTTGCATATAGCTTTGACATTGCCTTGCAGAACGAGTTTTCATTGGAGGAAAACATCGCTCTTGCAAGGCAATTTGTTTCGGAGCAGCTTGTGGGCCGGGGCATGATTGCCGACTTTGCCATCCACCAGCCGGACAAGGAGGACGGCGGTATTCCTAACCCGCACTTTCATGTTCTCTGCCCCATCCGGCCCATTGAGCCAGACGGCAAATGGGGGTGCAAGCAGCGTCGCCGCTACCGTCTGGACGAGGATGGGAACCGCATCATGGGTGAGGACGGCAAACCCCTCTTTGACGCTGTTCCTACCACCGACTGGGGAAGCCCGGAAACGCTGGAACAATGGCGGAAGGCGTGGGCCGCTATGGTCAATGCCAAGTTTGAGGAAAAGGGCCTGACCTGCCGTGTCGATCACCGCTCCTATGAGCGTCAGGGCCTTGACCTGCTGCCTACCATCCATGAGGGCGTAGCCGTCCGCCAGATGGAGGCCAAGGGCATCACCACCGACAAGGGCGATCTGAACCGCTGGATAAAAAAGGCCAACAACATTCTGCGGGATATTCGGAAGAAAATCGCCGGCCTGACGGATTGGATTAAGGCCATAAAAGAAGAATTGAGCCAGCCCCAAGCCCCGACCCTTGTTGCCCTGCTGACCGACTACTATGAGGGCCGGAACACCGGAGCATGGAGCCGCAACGCCAGGATTGGGAACCTCAAAGATTTTGCCGAGGCCGTCAATTTTCTGACCGAGAAAGGCATTGTCACTCTGGAAAATTTGGAGGCCCATATTGCCGCCCAGGGTGAGCGGGCGGAGGCCGTCAATACGTCCATGAAAGCCAAGTCCGCCCGTATGAACGAGTTGAAGGAACTGCTTCGCCTCGCCGCCCTCTACCGGGACACCAAGCCCATCTATGACGAGTGGAAGGGTATCAAGTGGAAGGGCAAGCGGGAAAAATTCGAGAGGGCGCATGAGGGCGAGTTGCGGACGTTCCACATGGCCCGCCGCAAACTGGACAAGCACCGTTCCCCTGCTGGTAAAATCCCCGTTCATGCGTGGGAACAGGAACAGGCGAGGCTTCAACAGGAGTACAAGTCCGAGTATGAGCAGTACAAGCCCATCCAGGACGATTTACGGCGGCTACAACAGGTAAAGCGCAACGCCGATGCTGCCATACACCAGCAGGAGCAAACCCAGCAGAAGCGCCGGGAGGTGGAGCGGTGAGCGACATTCCCCGACTAACCTACCAGCAGTACCGGGCCGTCCGGCGGCTGGTGCATGACTGCTGCAATTATGACGGCGGCAATTGCCTTGCTCTTGATAACGGCTGGGAACCTTGTATCTGTGTCCAGAGTATCAGCTATTCCCTGGTCTGCAAATGGTTCCGCACCGCCGTCCTGCCAACAGACAAGGGGCTGTGTGCCGCATTGCTCCACCGAGGACGGGCGCGGCCCTGTGCCGAGTGCGGGACGATGTTCGTGCCGCGCTCCAATCGGGGCAAATACTGTGACGAGTGCGCCGCCAATGTGCGCCGGAGAAAGAAAGCTGCCAGCGAACGGGAACGCCGCAGGCGTGGACATCTAGAGGCTGAAAAGCCTTGCAATCAGGGGGCTTGCGGACAGCCCTCAAAGGGGGACTGATACATTCCCCTTCCCCCGCTCCAACGTGGGCGGCAAAATGGCGCTCACGTGGATTAACTTTGATGAATGATGAAAGGAGAGCCTATGACCTACGACCCCAGCATGACGATCACCAGCACCATCCCCGCCCCGGAGGGGAGCGACAGCACCAGCAGAGAGGGCAAGGCCATCCCCCTGCCCGTGATGGCGGGCGGCAACGCTTCACCCGCCCCGGACGTACCGCCACCCGATATGGTAAAGACCGTTGGCGGTACGACCTTTGATATTTATTTCCATTTCAGCCAGACCAGCCGGGAAACCTTTACCGACAAGGTACTGCGCCTTATTCAATCCGATGTTGTAACCTCATAAAAATAATTTACTTTTTTCTCTATCCTTATTGACAAAACCCGAAAGGACAGCTATTGTCCGAGGTGGGGACCATGCTGCGCCGGGGAGCCCCCAAGCTGGACGAGAACGGAAAGCCCATGCGGGATGCCCGCGGGAAGGTCATCTATGAGCCGTACCGCATCAAGGTCCTCAACACCATCAACTTCAAAAAGAGCATGAAATACAACCCCTTCGCCTACATTCGCAGCGAAAAAGATATTTTGAAGCTGGTCAATGTCATCATTGCCAACACCAAAGGCGACGGAGAAAAATCCTCGGAAGATTTTTGGGTGAAGGCCGAGCGCCTTTTGTACTGCGCCCTGATCGGGTACATCTGGTACGAGGCGGAACCGGAGGAGCGAAACTTCCTCACGCTGCTGGAGCTCATCAACGCATCGGAGGCCAGAGAGGACGACGAGGAATTTCAAAGCCCCGTTGACCTGCTCTTTGCCAAGTTGGAGAAAGAACATCCGGACCACTTTGCCGTGAAGCAGTATCGGAAATTCAAATTAGCCGCCGGAGATGTATGCTCTAAGTGACTTCTTAATCATGGTTTTTGTCATGGTTAGTGAAGCAGTCACTTAGAGCATTTTCATTTCAGGAGGTACAGCCATGAGAAACGAAAAAATCACCCCATTGTATGAGCGTTTGAGCCGCGATGATGAGTTACAGGGCGAGAGCAACTCCATAAGCCATCAAAAGCAGATGTTAGAGGAGTTTGCCCGCCGGAATGGTCTGCCGAACCCCACCCACTTCACCGATGATGGCGTATCGGGAACCCGTTTTGACCGTCCCGGCTTTCTGGCGATGATGGAGGAAGTCGAGGCCGGACGGGTGGAGGCCATTGTTATCAAAGACATGAGCCGCCTGGGACGCGATTATTTGAAAGTCGGTCAGGTCATGGAGATTTTGCGGCAGCGCGGCGTCCGGCTGATCGCCATCAATGACGGTGTGGACAGTCTGAAAGGCGATGATGATTTTACCCCGTTCCGCAACATCATGAACGAGTTTTACGCCCGCGACACCAGCCGGAAAATCCGCTCCGTGTTCAAGTCCAAAGGCATGAGCGGCAAGCACCTGACCGGCACTGTCATTTACGGCTATTTGTGGGACGAAAAGCGGGAACACTGGCTTGTTGACGAAGAAGCCGCCGCTGTGGTACGCCATATTTTCGCGCTTGCGATGGAGGGCTACGGCCCCTATCAGATCGCTACCAAGTTGTCAGAAGAAAAAATCGAAATGCCCGCCGTTCACCTTGCCCGCTATGGCGAGGGAGTGAACAAAAATAAGACCTTTGCGGATATTTACCGTTGGAGTGCCTCTACCGTTGTTGAAATCCTGAAAAAACGGGAGTATTTAGGCCATACGGTCAATTTCAAAACCCGCAAGCATTTCAAGGACAAGAAAAGCCACTATGTGGATGAAAGCGAGTGGACGATTTTTGAGAACACCCACGAGGCCATCATCGACCAGGAAACCTTTGACAATGTGCAGCGTATCCGGGGAAACGCCAGACGCTACCCGGACGGCTTTGGGGAGGCTCATCCCCTGACCGGCCTGATGTACTGCGCCGACTGCGGCGGCAAGATGTACGTTCACCGTACATACAACGGCAAGCGCGTCCTGCAGTACACTTGCGGCCAGTATGGGAAATACCCTATCGGCTCCCTTTGCCCTACACAGCACCGTATCAAGGCCGAAGCCGTTCTGACCCTGATTGCCGATATGCTCCGGGCCATCGCAGAGTATTCTAAGAATGACCGGGCCGAGTTTATCCGCACCGTCCAGGAAACGCAGGCCGCTCAGCAGACCGCCGACATATCCAAGAAGCGGAAACGGCTGGCCGCCGCCCAAAAGCGGGCCGGGGAACTGGAACGGCTGATTTGCAAAATCTATGAGGACAACGCCCTGGGTAAGCTGCCGGACGCCCGGTATGAGGCCCTGGACGCACAGTATGCCAAAGAGCAGGACGCTCTCAATGCGGAAATCACGGAACTGGAAAAGGCCGTTACCGGCTATGAGCAGAGCCGGAAATCTGCGGAGAAGTTTATTGCCCTGATTGACAAGTATGAGAATTTCGACACGCTGACAAATACCATGCTCAATGAGTTTGTAGAGAAAATCCTTGTCCATGAACGCGCCCGCAAAGGTAGCCAGGACACCACGCAGGAGGTTGAAATCTACTTCAACTTTGTGGGCCGGTATATCCCACCCGCCTTGCAGCCGGTTCCCCTGACCCCGGAGGAGCAGGAAGAACTGCGGAAGAAGGAGGAACGCAAGGACAGGCTTCACCAGAACTACTTACGCCGCAAGGCCAACGGCAAGCAGAAGAAATGGGAAGAACACTACAACGCCAAACGCAAGGCCCAGGTGGAGGCAGCAAAGGCCACAATCCGGGCCGAGGACATGGAGAAGGGCATTTTTACCACCGTCAGCCAGTTACCCAGGCAGGAGCCGCGCAAGGCCACCGTATCGGCCAGTGCCACAGTTTAACCATCACAGTGCAAAGGAGAATGAACATGAGCGAATTGACTTACACCCGCTGCGGAGATTACTACATCCCCGACCTGAAACTTTCCGAGCAGCCGGAGGCCCCCATTGGCAAGTATGGCCGTATGCGGCAACGCTACCTGAAGGAATACCGGTCCGGTCTTTACAGCAGCTTGATTTTGAGCGAAAAACTGTACCCGCACCTGTTGGAGATTGACCGGGCGGCGCGTGAACGGATGGACGCCATGCTGCCCCGGATGATGGAGGCAGCGGGCGTCACCGAGGAACTGAAAGCCCGTGACCCTATGCGCTGGGCGGGGCTGATGAACACGCTAAAAGCGCAGGCGGAGGAAGTTATTTTTAGCGAACTAATTTGGACATAGATGAAACAGCAGAAGTTTTTTACTTATTATCTGTACTTCTTGAGACAACGATTGACAAATTGAACCCCTCATAGTATTATTAAAATTAAGAGTTGTACCTCTCAAAAGGAGATAAAGGCATGACTATGAATTTTCATTTGACCGATCAGCGTAAAAAGAAAATCAACTCTGTACAATCCATACCGATGAAACATTGTGCAGAGTATAGCGTATAAACGACGCATTTAGATTTCATCGGGAAGCCATCAAAGGGGATTTTATACCCATTTTTAGAAAGCGGCTTCCCATGCAGTTATAATGTGTATGAGGCTATGGACAATGTTTTGTCCATGGCCTTTTGTTTTTGAGCTACTATGCCAGAGGCAGAAGGCAGATACACTTATGTATCTTTGCTTTCTGCCTTTTTCTTTTGCCCAGAATATACAGGAAAGGTTGATAAACATGAGCTTATTAGAAATTGACGGACTGACACACTCTTTTGGAGAGAATGTGCTATACAAAAATGCAGGCTTTACACTCAACAAGGGGGAACATATTGGTATTGTCGGACAGAACGGAACCGGCAAAAGCACTTTAATCAAAATCTGTACGGAGCAGATCATTCCAGACAGCGGGCGTATCGTCTGGCAACCAAATACTACGGTTGGTTATTTAGACCAATATGCGGAAATTGACCATTCCCTAACGATGAAGGAATTTCTTAAATCTGCTTTCTCAAAGCTATTTGATATGGAAACACAGGCAATGGAGCTCTATGAAAAAGCTGCTGACGGCGATATGAAAAGCCTTGAACTGGCCGCCCATTATCAGGAGCAGCTTGAAGCCCACGATTTTTACTCGATAGATACAGCCATTGAGCGTGTCGCCAATGGGTTAGGACTTCTGGCTATTGGCCTTGACCGTTCGATTGCAGAAATGAGTGGCGGACAACGAGCCAAAGTAATTTTAGCGAAGTTGCTGCTGGAAAAACCGGATGTTTTGTTGCTGGACGAGCCGACCAATTTCCTTGATAAAGACCATGTGACATGGCTGGCAGAATATTTATCTGCTTTGGAAAATGCTTTTTTAGTAGTTTCTCATGATTATGGCTTTCTGGATAAGATAGCGAACCGCATTTGTGATATTGATAACGATACTATCACAAAATACTATGGCACATATTCCGAATTTTTGCGAAAGAAAACTTTGCTGCGGGAAGATTATGTAAGACAATATGCGGCCCAGCAAAAGGAAATTAAAAAGACGGAGGAATTTATACGGAAGAACATAGCGGGAAGAAAAGCAAAAATGGCGAGGGGACGACAAAAGCAGCTTGACCGGATGGAAAAGATGGAAGCCTTAGACCAAAAGGAAATTATTCCATACTTCCATTTTCCCGTACTTCCATTAACCAATACAGAACACTTGTTGGTGAAACATCTGGCAGTTGGCTACCATTACCCCGTTTTATCAAACATTGAATTTAGCATTAAGGGAGGACAAAAAGTTGTTATTACTGGATTTAATGGGATTGGAAAATCGACACTGTTAAAAACACTGATTGGGGAAATTCCATCTATGCAGGGCTATTTCAAATTTTCCGATCAGGTTACTATCGGATATTTTGAACAGGATTTAGAGTGGCAAGAACCTGAATTGACGCCCATTCAAATTGTTGCCAATGCTTATCCCAATATGGTAACAAAAGATGTCCGCAAACATTTGGCACGATGTGGGATTTCCAGTAAACACGCTATGCAGGCCATAGGAACATTAAGCGGTGGAGAGCAGGCAAAGGTAAAAATGTGTCTGCTTACTCTGACTCCCTGCAATTTCTTAATTATGGATGAACCTACAAACCATTTAGATGTACAGGCAAAAGAGGCTTTGAAAACAGCCCTTTCAACTTTTGCGGGAACGGTATTGCTCGTATCGCACGAGGAGGCCTTTTACCGGGATTGGACTCAGCGGATTATCAATATCGAGAAAAAATAAACAATAGAATAAATATAACTTACAAACGCTCCTGCCCCGTAAACGGGGAAAGAAAAAAACCGTAACCGGGCAGGCTGCTTTTGTGCGCTCAATTTACATTTTTATCCGGCGGCGGTTTTAAAAGACATTCAAGGCCGCCGGTTTCTATTCTCTCATAGGAATGACGTTCTAATACTAACAAGAACGGCGGCTTTAGGAGGGAGCCGCCATGAAGCACACTGACCGCCGACAAATTCAGACGATATTTCACTACCGTCAAAAAAAGCCCGGCCACCGGACAGGCCCCGTCTGGCAGCCAGTGCGAAAATTGTCACAATATAACTGAATACCGTGTTTTTTGCGCTCGAATAGCTTCATGCTGTCCGGGCGTTTTTTCATACCTATGGGGCCGGAACATCGGGCCAACATGGCCCGAACCTTGCCCCCCGTGCCGTTCCCCGCCGCCCCGTTCAGATTTTCCCGCAAAAATCTGAACGGAGGAAAGGCCGATGGAAGTCACCATCAATTACAACGGACAAGCTGTGGCCGTGGAGGTCACGCTGGAAGTCTATGAATTTCTTGACC
>ERZ860388.1905-NODE-1905-length-12125-cov-3.353355_pt1 | contig 12125 bp, 9 predicted proteins | sample MGYA00509978_ERZ860388 | MGnify/ENA primary metagenome ERZ860388 (study PRJEB30046, sample SAMN00715225) | human gut metagenome | study: EMG produced TPA metagenomics assembly of the A metagenome-wide association study of gut microbiota in type 2...
CCAGACAAATCAACAGAATAGGATGAAGATTCCATTTCCATGTAACCAAAAAGGCTGCCGCAAAAATACCGATACTTTTATAGTCCATAAAATTTTCTCTATTCATCATAAGTAATGCAGCCGAAGCAATCAAAGCAACCGACATAGGTAGCAGTCCGGACATAGCCGCCTTAATATACTTGTTATCCTTGCACTTCGCAAAGAAATAAGAAATGAGCAACACCAGAATAAAAGAAGGTAAACAAACCGCTACCGTAGCCAGCACCGCTCCCCACACGCTTTGCGTTACCGCATACCCTACATAAGTAGCACTATTGATACCAATCGGCCCCGGAGTCATTTGCGAAATTGCCACCACATCCGTAAACTGTTGGGGAGTCAGCCAATGATGAATATCCACTATCTCATGTTGAATAAGGGAAAGCATCGCATATCCACCTCCAAAACCGAACATACCTATTTTAAGATACACCCAAAGTAACTGCAAATATATCATACCTCTTTATTCATTATTTTTTCTTTCAACCACAATGTATATACCAATCCTCCCAGAATTCCTGCCAATACAATATAAATAGGAGACAGTCCAAACTGCCAAATCAAAAGAGTAGCTATGGCAGGAGCAACCAACTGAAGGTATTTCAGTTTCAGAGCTCTTACAGCAGAAATACAAGGAAACAAAATCAACGCTACCACGGCAGGACGTATTCCATTAAAGATGCGAATCATCACTTCATTATCTTGAAACCGTGCAAAAAACATGGCTATCAGCATCATAATAACAAAGGAGGGAAGAATCGTAGCCAAAGCACATACCAGGCTCCCACCCACTTTATACAACTTATATCCTACAAAAATAGAAATATTCACAGCAAACACACCCGGTAGTGACTGCGTCAAGGCAAACATCTCCATGAACTCTTCCTTACTCATCCACTGTTTGGCAACGATCTCCCGTTCAATTAACGGAATCATGGCATAACCGCCACCAATAGTAAACATTCCAATCTTCGCAAACGTCACGAACAATTTCAAATACTCTAATACCATTCCTACTTTCTAATTTTCCGATATTTTCTATTTACTGTCTAATAAGTCCTTTAGTCACATCATATTCAACCCGATAGCTACGCCCCTTCACTGTTTTAAAAGAAAGAGTCTTATCAGCATACTTTATCACACAGTTTCCTCCCGCATTGGAATGAACCACAGCTTCTTTCAGCTGATTATTCTCCCAAACCATATCCACTTCAAAATTCCCCTTTGCACAGATACCACTGACAGCCCCACCCTTCCATGCATCCGGCAAAGCAGGCAGCAACTGAATAAAACCCATATGACTTTGAAGCAACATCTCGGTAATACCGGCTGTTCCGCCAAAGTTTCCGTCAATCTGGAAAGGCGAATGTGTATCCCACAAATTATCCAGCGTACCGTTCTTCAACAAATTGCCAAACAAGGTATAAGCATGATTACCATCATGCAAACGCGCCCATTGATTCAACTTCCAGCCCATGCTCCAACCGGTAGCCCCGTCACCACGATGCACCAGTACTACTTTAGCGGCTTTCGCCAGTTCGGGAGTGGTGACCGGAGAAACCGTATGCCCAGGATGCAGTCCGAACAAATGATTCACATGCCGATGCTCGTCTTTCGGATCATCAATATCTACCGACCATTCCATCAACTGACCATACCGCCCTATTTTATAAGGAACGAGATTGGCAAGCACATGCTCCCACTGCTTACGTTCTTTCTTATCTACGCCCAACACTTTGCTCGCCTCGATTGCATCCAGCAAAATCTCACGTACAACGGCATGTACAAAGGTAGCACCCTGATCGATAGGGCCATGCTCCGGCGAAGTAGATGGAGCAGCCGTATATGTTCCATCCGGTTTATGCCACAAATAATCCACTGTGAACTGTGCACTGCTTTTAAGCAGATCGTATCCCGTTCTTTTCAGGAATTCCTTGTCACGCGTATAGTCGTAATATTCCCAGATATGGGTAGCCAGCCAGGGACCTGCCATCGGATTAAAATTCCATGACATATCTTCGCTCGAAAGAGGTGACGTAAAACCGAAAATATTGGCGGAAATAGAAGCTGTCCACCCACGGGCGTTGAAATAAGCTTTTGCTGTTTCTTCACCGGGTTTCACCAAACTCCGGATAAAATCGACCAACGGCCGGATACATTCTCCTAAATTAGTGGAGCAGGCCGGCCAATAATTCATCTGTATATTGATGTTGTTATGATAATCCACACGCCAGGGACCATTTAAGTTGTTGTGCCACATGCCCTGCAGGTTTGCAGGCATATTACCCGAACGGGAACAAGCGATCAACAAATAACGGCCGTATTGATAATACAACTCTTCCAGACGATAATCGGCCTGCCCTTTCCGATAGTTTGCCAAACGCAGATTGGTAGGCAGATTCCGGGCAGTTACCTCCGGATTCAATTGTAACTTCACGCGATTGAAAAGAGAAGTATAATCCGCTTCATGGGCACGATACAATTCATCATATCCTTTCCGAACAGCTCCTTCCATTGTTTTTCGAGTTGTCTGCTCCGGATCGCTCCCCACGTATGTCTTCGGATCTTTAAAATCCGGTTGAAAATTCATCTTATAGTCCGTATCGGCAGTCAGCAAGAAAACTACTTCATCGGCATCTTTCACAATCAGACGATCTTGTTCTACGGTCGTCGTTCCTCCCTTCGTTATCGCTTTGATACGGATTGCAAACTTCATCCCATTATTCTCCAATACTCCGGTATATAATAGTCCGTCGGTATCGTCCGCACGCAGACTGCTCTTTGCCTCCGAATTCGGACAATAACGGAGTACCAGGTTCTGTTTCCCGGTTTTATTAGCAGTGAACTTCATCGCCATCACGCTATCCGGATACGAAATAAAGTATTTACGCATATACCGGGTATCATCCTTCTTAAAACTTACCACAGCCATAGCCGAATCCAGCGAGAGTGCCCGGTAATAGTCACTCATCCCTATCTCGCTCAATCCGGTTTCCACGTAAATCTCTCCCATCGTAGTGAACGATCCGAAACGGAAAGGAGTCTCATCTCCCTCCTCATAATGTGCCAAGCCATTAAAGTTCTTCCGGGTCAGCAGCCCTGCCTTTTCATAATCGCCATCGGTAAATGCCTGCCGTATCTCTTCCAGTACCGGAGCCGATTGTTTATTCACTGTCCAATAATAGTCGGCCCCTCCGGCCGTATTCGGACCTCCTTTCCAAAGGGTCTTTTCATTCAGGGTAATCCGTTCCGCAGCTATCGAACCTAATATATTAGCCCCTAAGCTACCGTTTCCAATCGGTAAGGAAGCATTTTCCCACTCCTTATCCGGATTCGCTCCCGATCCGTCGGCACGCAACCAGATCGCCCTTCCATTCAAACTGTTCGGGGTATCGAACCAAATGGAAAGCCCCCGGGTATAATCCGTTCCCTCCGCCCAAAGCGCAGAAAAAGATAAAAATACACTCACAAAACACAAATACAATTTTCTCATTCTCTATATCATAATCATTAATATTCTAAACTACGGTAATAACCTTCTCAAAATTGAATGCTCTCTCTATCTCTCAATTTTCCACTAATATACTAATCTTTACTCTGCTTACTTCATTAAACTTTAAAAAATAAACCACATTTATACATAGCCCTCAATAGTAAAAAGAGAATAAAATAATTGGCAAAAGTCAACCATACCTGATAATAATTTCCCAAATACTGCTCCAACCCATAACTCACTGAAGCCGCGATACAACGAAAATTCACGACTTCCCCCAACAGATAAGCCGTAATAGAATTCATTCCATATATTTTCAACCAGTTCAGTCCACGAGTATGCCCCTTATAATCAATCCAATAATAAAAAAGTGCCATTAACAAGAAGCAATATCCACCGGATAGTAACGTCATACTTCCCGTCCACAAACGTTTAATAACAGGCATTTGAAAACTCCATAATTCTGCCACACCTATCAGAATCAACCCCGTTATCAATAATATCCGGATCACCTTTTTCCGATCTGTTCTACCCTCCTTCATAACTTTTCCTGCAAATGCTCCGAGCATCACAGTTACTCCAAATGTCAGACTACTCCATATCCACGTATAATTATAGTGAGGTGAAAAGCTCCATGTACCGTCTCCATTCCAATAAACCCCGTCCCGAAAACGACCTAAAACCCATCTGTCTACTTTCTCCGCAAAGTTTCCTTCAGGCGTAAAATCGCCCAAAAACGTCATAGGAATCCAATATACAAAAAGTAGCAACAGGGTTATGATTATCTGCCACTTGAATGAAAAATGCAATTGGATGACAGCAGCTATAAAATAACCGACAGCAATGGACTGCAATGTATTAGAATAAAAATAAACATGCTTGCTGTCAAACCCGAGCAAATTGCCCTGAACGATCATTCCTAAGATAAACAATAAAATAACCCGTTTTAGAATTCGTCGATAGACAGGTCCATAATCAACAGAATCAGTCTTATATTTAGATAAAGAGAAAGGCATTGAAGCTCCTGTCATAAACAAGAAAAGCGGCATTACAAGATCCCAAAAGCGGAATCCGTCCCACACTTCATGGTCTAATTGATAAATGATTTCGTTTAGAAACGGCCAGTTCAGTTGTTGCCCCAATGCCACAAACACTGGCTGGAAGAAAACCAAAAGAAACAAATCAAAACCTCGTAGTATATCCAATGAGGCAAGTCGGGTAGAATTATTCTCCGGCATTTTATTCATGGCACTTCATAGATTTAAGTTCTGAAAAGAATGATAACAAAACCAATAAGGTACCCCTTTTCAAAGATATCCTCATCAGCATACAACTCTCTCTTATTTCACCGGATAAATAGTGAAATCAAAAGGTTACCTTACCAACGGAACCCAAAGCTACGGTTGTATTCCCGATCCCCAAATTACAATATACAATACCCTTATCCGTCTGCTTGATATCCAGATATACGATTACCTTTCCATTCTGTTCCTGTTCATTGATATGGCGTGCTTTCTCTAATATTACATCTGAGAAAGCAATAGTGCTAAACTGAAATGGAAAATTCGACTCAGAGATTGTTTCATAAATACTCATCTTTCCGAGCTGAGTCCGGTTGAAGTACGTTTCGTATTCTTTACATCCTAAATAAGTTACACATCTATAAGATTCCAGATATTCCAGATATTCCATATAATTAAAGTATTTGATATTACTGCAAACCTACGACGTTAAACACAAACCGATGTTTAAAACTATTTTTTTATTTTCCAAAAACGTCTAAAATCAGAATATTTTGAATAAAATGACACTATTCAGAACAAAATCTTCCTTAAAATAGAAGATTCTCCCCCTTTAGCTCCTTACTTAAAATTTTTCCGGCATTATTTTGAAAATAAAAATTAAACAGACTCTAAGAAACTGTTCTGATTTTTATAAGATTTCTTTTTTTGTTTCTAAGGATTTATTAATATTTCACTTCAAAGAAATGCTTCCTGTCGATAATTGAAGTGTAGTCAGAATTGAATGTAAATGAACCGAAAGCATCGATGGCACGGCCCGCTTTACTATAAACATATATGGCCGCCTTTCCGAAAGTGATGTCACCGTCCGCTTTAACGCCTTTGGGCGATGCCACACCTTTGTTGCCGAGTGTCACAACGTTGAGTTCTCCGGATGCTATCGAGATGTTTTTATCGGAATTGATACCCTTACCTCCCTCACCGGTACTTTTGAGGTTAAGCATTCCCGCAGTCATGATGAATGAGCCGTCACATTTGATTGCTGCACAGCTGCTGGTATCATCGTTCTCAACACGCGTATTGCCCGATGTGAGAATTGTGACACGACCTCCGCGCACAATCACGTCGTACTCGGAGTTGATACCTTTGGCGGCCGGTGCAGTCACTTCTACATTGAGCACTCCTCCCATTATCTTCACCCCATCGTTGGCTTTAATGCCGTGACCGGCTGTGCTGCCGGCGTTAATTACATTACCGGGGCGAAACACGATATAATCATCACTAACAATGGCATTTTTATACTGCCCTTTTACATTGAGAATTCCCGAACCACTGAATATAATTTGCCCTTCACTGAAAAAAGCCCCTTTCATATCTTCATTACCGGATATTATGTAATGATCGCCGTCGCTGAGAGTGTTTTCGCTACCGGATGCAAGTACGAGATAGAGCGACTTACCGCATTGGTTGTTGAGAGCGGCTCCCGAAGGATTATGAAGTGCAAGGCCATCCAAGGTAATTTTCATTTTGTAGTCGCTGTATATTTTGAACGAACCGTTATCGCTCGAACCCTTAAGTACGTATTCGATGTTGCGCCGATAAGAATGGATGGTGACGTGTGCACCTTCGACAAATACGGTTACCATATCGACATCACCGCTCACTACAGCGTTTGTCCCGCGATAATCAATCTCGATAACAGAATAAAAATCGTTGTTTTCAACATAGTCGTTATCGTCAGAGGGAATGTTTTCGACTCCCTCGTCAAGTGGCGTAGAATCAAATTCGATATCTTTCACTTCAACTTCAGCTCCATCAATGATATGACTGAAATCGGTGTCATCATTCTCACATGACGCAAATACCGCCATGACTACAAATATTATTATTGAATAGAATTTATACATATCTTAAAATTTAAACGTATAACCCATACCGAGAATATGACAATCCGGCTGATTATCATCATCGTCACCGGTAATATTCTGCCACCGATAATAAAGACCGACGACGTGTCTTTTCCTTATTTTATAATCAGCACCGATAGTGTAGCGCATTTTAGTCAGTGCCCACGAATTGAACAACTCAATGTCGGTGTATGGATCCAGCTTGCAATGAGGAATATCGTATCTTACACGAAATCGCGAACGTAGAACGTTCCGTCCCTTGCCACGCACTTCAGTAGTCTCCCATTGCGCATTATCAAAATCATAGCGTTCGGTAATCTTCGACGGGCGATAAGTATACTGCCAGCGTTCACGCAATGAAAATTTCAGCCTTCCTACATCGACGTTTCCGGTCACGGAAAAAGAAAAGCGATGGCGTACTCCCCAATAAGACGGACGCCAATTATTGTAGTTACCATCGGGATTCCACGTTATTTTCTCTTTGTTATTATCATAAAGCAGGCTGTAAGCAGCAGCCACTTTGATGTGACGCATTAACTTATAGCTGCCGTCCACTCCGAAACTCCATCTTTCGGGTGTCTTCGAATCGTTACGGGTGCGGAATTCGGTCTCCGCACCGACATTCCATTTCTTGTTAATTTTCTTTTCGACCCCAACCGCCGACCATATGCCGAAATCAGAAGATTGCGCTTTTACACTTGTCGGCCAAAGCAACCCACCGACGAATATTGCCGCAAGAGCCGGAATACGGGCATAACAGGTTATTGTCTTTCTACATCTGTCCATTCTTCACGAGATAGTTTAAGTTCGTTGTTAATACTGTTATCGCCCATATGATCTGTCTCATAATGTATTTTCACGATTGCCATATCACGCAGAAAATCAATCGCACCGATTTCAACCGATTTAATTTTCAGCCCTGTGCGATGCTCCAAGTCGGCTATCAGTTCAAGACGCTTGTCGGGCGTTATAAGCGCAATACGATCATACTGAATCAGTTTCGTCGATACATGCTTCAGTAGTATGTAACTTTCAAAGAGCCATGTGGCCAATAAGAATATGACATTCGTTACAACAAGTTCGACATAGCTTATCGTGATGGCAAGAGCGTTTATGACCGATATTGCGATGATACAAAACAGATACGTCATCTCCCGCACCGGCATAGACTCCGTACGATAACGTATTATTCCGAAAATAGCAAACAGTCCGAGTGCAAATCCGATTTTCAGTTTCACGCCACCGAGCAGGAAAATCAGAAAGAAGATACTGATACTAATGAGCATAAATGTAAAGTAATAGTCTCTCCGTCTGCTCTTAGGGTAATAGAGGCAATGAATCATGAGCCACACCACAAGCATATTGAATGAAAATCTCAATAGCATGGTGACCAGGTTGTATCCTTCCATTAACGGTGTTCCCAGCAAATCCAAGGTTTCAATATCTTCCATTATGTAAAAATTATATTTGATAAATGTGTTATTCTGTTTTTTATTGATATTTTACTAAACAGTCATTTTGCATATCATGCCACGGATATCTTTTCAATCTGCCGCAATTTCGGAAGAATCCGATTACGTTTTAAAGCCCGATTAGTAATAGCCGATCCTATGCAATATTTACTGAATCCCATCGGCAAAATACGCAAAGCACGAAGCATTTCAAGAACAGGCGAATGTACTAATCCGTCACGTTTGAGCTCAATTACGGCAAGTTTTTCGAGAGACTTCATAATACCGGTGGATGTGTTAGAGAAATGCAGATTCATATCAATTGTCAGTCGTTCGGTCTTTTTCTTGTTCACGAGAGTGATACGATCAAAACGTACCTCGAGCGACTCTTTAAGCGCAGCAGGAGAATAATGGAGATATTCTTTGAGAAAACCGACACAGTCTGGTTCATCGTTGTGGCCGCCACCGGAGAATATAAGGTCGTATTGCGGTTTAGACGGATCGAATGCATCGACAGGTATGCGTTTTTTGTCAGTCCGTCCACGATTATTCTTCGTTTTCACTTCAAGAAAATTATCCCCCGAGTCGACATACGAACGAATACGTATCTTCTGGCGATTCAACTTACCATTTTGATGGGTTACGTACATATCGAATGCCTTTGTGTCAAAATACACCGAATAGTATGACAATATCCGCATTCCACCGGTTTGCTGTACAAAATAATCGTTCTTTGCCATAAACAACAGTTCACGAACCCTTTCGATACCGGCAACAAATTTGGTATCCGTCCGGTTCATCAAACTTATTCCACTCATCTCGTCGAGCGTTATCGGGCTATATACATTCAAAATATCCCTCATGTTCATTCAGCAACCGTTCAAAATTGTTTATGATAATACGTCTATGTTTCCCCTACTCTCTCACAACCACTTTTTGAACCAGAATCCGGTTAGCAAGCCTAAGTTGCACACAATATATACCGGGTACCAATCCGTCAATTTGCAACTGTGATGTTTCCGAAAAGGTAATGAGATGTCCTGCCCCGTTGAACACAGAAATTACACCTTTATTATTAGGGTCGGAAACACTGGCGTTTATGCTGCCTGTACCGGTATAAACCAGCAGGATGTCATCTGACTCGTCCATAGTGGGTGACGTTATGCCCGTCGGGAAATTTGCCACCGCCTTTTCGAAGAGATCATGGTAAATTTCAAAATACGACTTCATATAATCTATTTCTTCGTACACATCACCGGCATGTTCGGGCCAACGGGCTTTCTCCCGTGCCCATGCGCCGCTATTTGTGAGTTTGTCGGCATAGATTTTCATGCGCGTATATACCGCATCGGGAGAGAGGAGGTTATTTTTCAGCGTGTTCCAGCGGGTACGCAATCGAGTTTTATATTCGAGGGGATTATGCTGCAAAAGGGTGAAATACATGCCGTTCTTCGGGGAGCATTGTTCTCCGAAAGGGTACCATTTGGGGTCATCGGTTCCGTGAATGCCTCCACCGGCAGTGCGCCCCAGACTTGCATCCAGATCCCAAGGAGTGAAAAGAATATTATGTCCTTTCTCCAAATTGCGGATACTGTAAAGCAGATTTTTGCCCCAGTTATCCTGAAGACAAAATACTTCACCGAATATCTGATAATTGACCACGTTGTCAATATAAATCCATTGGGGCAATGCTGCCGTGAGACGTCCTTTGGCTCCTTCATCGTATTTCCCATTATTGGCCGGAGAAATCAAGTCGATGAATTGCTTAAGAGGTTCCCAATTGGCTTGAGAATTATTGCCATCGGGATATTCCTGAGAAACATATCCCCAATACAATGTGTCGGCAGGATATTCTTTGGGATACGAGTTAAAGGTACAGATATCTTGCATGAATCTCCCTTTCCATAATATGCCACGGGAACCCGCGTAATTACCATCGAGATCGGTACGCGATTTCTTCAAATTGAGTTGTTTACGGTCTATCTTATCAGTAAGGCAGTAAAGCCCGAAGTATGAACCGTTGAACAGCATCTCGACATGCATGCCGTGGGTGCCATTGGCCTGAAAAGGTTTATCAGAGTCTTTGTCGTAAGGCAGATCATCCATATCGTTCCAAATATCAAACAACAAGCGGTTACGCATCCGTGCATGGTCGGCATACATTGCATCGAGAATCCATCCGTCATCATCACGCATACCGAGAACGGTGGCATCTACCTTATCTTCGTAAGCATCGTCATACAGGCTGACAGTGAATGATTTTTTACTATACCCACCCGATGTCGCACCACGAATGCGGGATTTTGTGTTTTGGCTGAACACATATTCACCATTCGTACGTTTCAGAGGATCGACAATCACGATATGCCCATCTGTTTTTTTACGGGGATTTTGATAATACAAATCTTCACTGTTACGTACGGCAAGCATTGCTTCCAAGTCTGAATCGAAACAGACAATCGGCAGCGTGGTGAACATCAATCGCCATGTACGCTGTACTCCTTCACGAATCACAGAAAGGGTATGGTTACCCGTCGCATAGTCAGCAACGGTTATTACAGGATTGTCAGTGGGGATATTCTGTCCATCGAACAGGATTTGTGTCGCTCCCGGACAACTAAGGATTGCTGTAAATACAGATCCTTTGTCAGGGTCTATGGCGAAGAATAAACGTTCCTCCCCATGAGTATTCTCAATAACAGCCGGAACTCCATCTAACGTGATATCACTGATGTACGAAGAAGATATGGTCACCCCTTGTACATAAGTAATCAAAGTGACCGCCAACATGAAAAATACAAGTATCTTTTTCATTGTATTTTATAGATTTAGAATAGTTTAGTCAACAAATATATTACTTTTATGGTATGAAACCAAATTTTACATAAATTAAAATATCAAAATCATGTAAAAGATCGAAAACATTAAAAAGTGAAAATAATAACAAATGGTATTTTTTAATTATAACGCATAGGGTATACCCATCCATTTGGATATACCCTCATCTTAGAGCATATTTAAACTTTCTTCTTAAAAGTATTTACCAGTTTATTTAAGCAAGGCGACTTATACTATCTTACAGCAAAACCCTCTATAAACGATTATACAATTTATAGAGGGTTTATATTTTCATATATCCTACTGCTTAATAAGGATTCACACTGTAAGGCAATATATAATTACCTTCTATTATTCTCTATTCTTCACCGGATAAATAGTGAAATCAAAAGTTTGTTTCGTCAATGGAACCAGATACTGTGACTGCACTCCCGGTCCGCAAGTTGCGGTACCTACACCTGCCTGTTTGGCATCCAGATGTACGGTTATCTTTCCATTACGTTCCAGTTCATTGATATGGCGCGCTTTCTCCAACATTGCATCCGGGAAAGCAATGGTGCTAAACTGAAACGGAGAATCCGACTCTACCCAACAACCCTTACCGGCATCATCCGTCAGTTTCATCCAACGGACATCCGTACGGTTTCCCGTAGATTGAGGTACCACATAATAATGGAACATACGTTCCGGAGTCGTTTCATAAATGCCGATTTTACCCGATTGATTCCGGTCAATATAGGTTTCGTGTTCACCTCTTCCCAAATAGGTTATATGGTCGTATGCATCCTCCACTTCGAATGTCAGCCCCAGACGGGCCATTGATTTTACCAGTGTCGTGTCGGGCTGGAACGTGGTCCGTACTTTCACAGAGCCGTCACGATTCAACGTATAGGTAAAAATGGCATCGCCCACCTTATCCCCTTTTACATTCAGGATATCGACCTGTGCGGTAGTCGATGTCTTGCTTTCTTTCAAGGAAACCACTTTTTGAGTCAACGCATCCAACCCGGCAGCCCTCCATAGTTTAGCTCCCATCTGATCGCGATTGTCATTATCGGTGGCCGGACGGAACAAGCTCAGTGTCACCGGACTCCCTAATAGTTCTTCTCCATCCAGACAAAGAGAATTCAAAGCGCCTGTTGCCTTATCAACCGTA
>ERZ860388.1916-NODE-1916-length-12085-cov-2.362261_pt1 | contig 12085 bp, 10 predicted proteins | sample MGYA00509978_ERZ860388 | MGnify/ENA primary metagenome ERZ860388 (study PRJEB30046, sample SAMN00715225) | human gut metagenome | study: EMG produced TPA metagenomics assembly of the A metagenome-wide association study of gut microbiota in type 2...
ATCTGCGGCAGATGGAGCAGATGGGCGTCGCGTGCGTCAAGCTCGAGGGGCGGATGAAGCGGCCGGAGTATGTGGCCATCGTCACCGGCGTATACGCCCGGGCCCTGCGGGAGAAGCGGGAGCCCACGGCGGAGGAAATGGCCCAGCTGGAGGCCGCCTTCTCCCGCCAGGGCTTTACCCAGGGGTATTTTCTGGACCGGAAGGGGCCGGAGATGTTCGGCACCCGCCAGGAGGAGCAGGCCCCCGTGGAGCTGTACGCCCAGGCCCGGTCCACCTATGAGAGCGGAGAAAACCGGAAGGAGCCGGTCCATCTGTACGCCATGATCCGGGCGGGAGAGCCCGCCCAGGTGGCGGCGGAGGACGCCCAGGGGCGGATGGCCCGGGTGGAGGGCCCCGTGCCCGAGGCGGCGGTGAACGTCCCCCTGACCCGTGAGAAGGTGGAGGGACAGCTCTCCCGCACCGGAGGGACTCCCTTCTCCTGTGAGAAGGTCACCGTCCACGTGGATGAAGGGCTCTCCCTGCCCCTGTCCGCCCTCAACGCCCTGCGCCGCCAGGTGCTGGACCAGCTGGGGCAGGCCAGGGCGGCCCTGCCGGAGCGCCGGCGGGGAGAGTACCACCCCGGCGTCCGGTATGAGAATCCCCGGGAGGCCCCGGCCCTGACGGTGTCGGTCCGCTCCGGGGAGCAGGTCACCCGGGAACTGCTGGCCCTGGGGCCCGCCCGCCTCTATCTGCCCTGTGACGAGGGGGCGGCCTGTCCCGATGTGGTCCGCCGCTGTCTGGACGCGGGGGTGGAGCCGGTGGCCCTGCTGCCCCGGGTGTGCTGGGACCGGGAGCTGCCCCAGCTGCTCCGGGAGCTGGAGATCCTGAAGGGGCTGGGCGTCCGGGAGGCTATGGCGGGCACACTGGACGGCGTGCGCCGGGCGGTGGAGCTGGGCTTCCTCACCCGGGGCGACTTTGGACTGGGTGTGTACAACAGCCAGACCCTGAAGGAACTGAAAAAGCTGGGCCTGAGGTCAGCCACCGCCTCCTTTGAATTAAAACTGGCACAGATCAGGGACCTGTCCAAAGCCATCCCGCTGGAGGCCGTCGTCTATGGTCGCCTCCCCCTGATGCTCACCGAAAACTGCATCGTCCACAACCACACTGGGCAGCACAGCTGCGGCGGCGGACAGCGGCTGGTGGACCGGAAGGGGGAGTCTTTCCCTGTGGTCAAGGCCTGGGGATGCCGCAATGAGATCCTCAACGGCAAGACCCTGTTCCTGGCGGACAAGGCGGGGGACTACCAGCGGCTGGGCCTGGAGAGCGTGCGGCTGATGTTCACCACGGAGACGCCGGAGGAGTGTGTCCGGGTGCTGGAGCGCTATCAGGGCCGGGGCCGCTATAAGCCCGGCGACCTGACCCGGGGGCTGTACTACCGGGATGTGGAGTGAGACAAATGAGACCGCCGGACGGCCTGGGGCCTGGCGGAGAACATGAGGAACGATATGAAATTAAAAATCAAAGCTGTATCCCCTAAGATCGGGACGGACATCCCCGCCCCCTTTTACGCCACCCCCGGCTCTGCGGCCATGGATCTGCACGCCTGCGTGGACGCGGCGATGACCCTCCGGCCCGGAGGCCGGGCGGTCATCCCCACAGGCATTGCCATCGCCCTGCCCTCGGCAGACTATGTGGCGCTGGTGTTTGCCCGCAGCGGACTGGGCATTAAGCACGGTGTGGTCCCCGGAAACTGCGTGGGGGTCATCGATAGTGATTACAGAGGCGAGATCATGGTTGGCCTATATAACTCCGGGGAATCGGAATATACCGTCCAGCCCGGGGACCGCATCGCCCAGCTGATGGTGACGCCGGTGGTCCAGGCCGACGTGGAGCTGGTGGACGAGCTGGACGAGACGGAGCGGGGCGCGGGCGGCTTTGGCTCCACCGGGAAGTAAGGCCCCGCAGAGAGGAGCGTCTGTGGATGTTCGGATTTTGGAAGAAAAAAGGCGGGGAGGTCCCCGAGGAGCAACAGTGGCAGAGAAGCGCCGAACAGAGGGCGAAGGAGCGGCAGCAGGCCGCAGAGATCCCCCAGGCGCTCCACACGCTGGGACAGGATTTTCTGCCGGAGGAGCTGGAGATCCTGGCTGTCACTGGGGCAAACCCCTTCTCCGGCAGCCAGGGAGAGGAGGGGGAGGGCCTGTGGCCCGCCTCCATCGGCCTGACCGCCTGGATAGAGGCGGACGGCCCGGAGCTCCATCGGGGGGCGTTCCAGCTGGAGACCATTGCGGACAACCAGCTGATGCCGGTGCTGCGCCAGCGGGCCAGGCCCGATTTTATCATCCGCTTTCGTGCCCGGCGCTCAGAGGACGGGACGCGGCTGCTCCTGCTGGACCTGCCCGAGCCGGGCTTTGACCCGGAGCTGAAGGCCATCCTGGATGAGCAGAAGAAGCCGGTGACCTTCTGGGTGGATGGGCTGGGCACCTTTGCCCTCAACCGTGCCCTGGGGTGGTTCGAGGCGGAGGCCGACTGGCTGGGAAGCCCGATCCGGCTGGACCTGGACCGGGACGAGGACCGGGAGAAGTGCCTGTTCCATCTCCGAGCCCTTATGAAGGGGCAGGCGGACTGGGACGGGCGGCTGCGGGCCTGCGCCGCCCGGGACCTGCTGGAGCTGGCCAACGACTGGGCCAGCGACGGGGGCTGTGAGGAGCATGAGCCGGAAGAGATCACCCGGGAGCAGTTCATGGAGCGGCTGGAGCCGGATGCGGTCCAGATCTCCGGGGACGGTTCCTTTGACTTCTGGTTCAACGATGGCGCGCTGTTCTGGGGGCACAGCATTCATGTGACCGGCTCCCTGGAGGGCGGACCGGAGAAGGCGGAGGTGGAGGGCTGATGGGACCTGTGAGGATCATACTGGCGTCCCAGTCCCCCCGGCGGCGGGAGCTGCTGGAGCGGATGGGCATTTTAAATTTTGAGATCATCCCGGCCCGGGGGGAGGAGGTCCTGGACCCCGCCCTCCCGCCGGAGCGGCTGGTGGAGGAGCTCTCCCGCCAGAAAGCGGCGGAGGTGGCCGCCGGCGCTGCGCCGGAGGCTCTGGTGATCGCCGCAGATACGGTGGTGGCGGTGGACGGCCGGGTGCTGGGCAAGCCTGCGGACCCGGAGGACGCGGTCCGGATGCTGACCGCCCTGTCCGGGCGGGAGCACACGGTCTATACCGGGGTCACCATCCGCCGGGGCGGGGAGGAGGCGACAGAGCATGAGGCCACCGCCGTCCGGTTCCGCCCGCTCACACCGGAGGAGATCCGGACCTATGTCTCCACCGGGGAGCCCATGGACAAGGCCGGGAGCTACGGCATCCAGGGGTACGGCTGCCTGCTGGTGGAGGGCATCCGGGGCGACTATTTCAACGTAGTGGGCCTGCCGGTATGCCGGCTGGGCCGGATGCTGGCCCGTTTTGGGATAGAACCTCTGGCGCTGGCTGCGGAGAAGGAGCGGGCGCTGTGAAGGACTTTTTTCGCAGAAACGGGTTCTGGCTGCTGGTCATCGCCTTTCTGCTCAGTGTGCTCATCGGCATCTCCTCCGCCCTGATGGGGGGCAACGCAGACCCACTCTCCGACCTGGTAAGCGCCGTCACCGCGCCGGTCCGGAACGGCGTGAGCGCCGTTGCCGACTGGGCCGGCGGCGTGTCCCGCTATGTGTTCCATTATGGAGAGATGGAGCAGGAGCTCCAGGACCTGGAGAAGAAGGTGGCTGAGCTGGAGGGCGAGCTCCGGGAGGGGCAGGAGGCCATCCAGGAGAACGCCCGACTTCGGGAGCTGCTGGGCCTGCGGTCCAAGCGGCGGGACCTCACCTTTGAGTCTGCCAAGGTCACGGCGCGCTCCGCTGACAACTGGCGTTCCACCCTCACCCTGAGCAAGGGGGAGGAGGCGGGGCTCCAGCCGGGGAACTGCGTCATCACCTCCACCGGCGTGCTGGTGGGCGTGGTGTCCAAGGTGGGCAGCCACACCGCCACCGTAAGTACGGTCATCGACACCAGCATGGAGATGGGCGGCATCATCACCCGGACCAACAGCGCCGGGGTGCTGGAGGGGGATTTTGCCCTGATGAAGGAGGGGCGGCTGAAGCTGAGCTACCTCCCCGACGGCGCACAGCTGGTGGCGGGGGATGAGGTGCTCACCTCCGGCAAGGGGGACGTGTACCCCTCCGGCCTGGTGGTGGGCCAGGTGGAGGGGGTGTTCAGCGACGCCTCCGGGATGAACCGCTATGCCGTGGTGGCCCCTGAGGTGGAACTGGACACCCTGGTGGAGGTCTTTGTGGTCAAGGACTTCGACATCGTGGAATAGAGACGCTCCGACTGCGGCCGCGCTGCCGTCTCTCAACAATTCCTAACTCCTCATTCCTAATTCCTAATTGAACGGAGTGATACCGTGACCACCCGGGACCAAATTCACAAATGGTTTTTCTACGCCCTGGGGCTGTTTCTGGTCTGGGTGCTGGACGCCCAGATCCTCAACCGCCTGCCGGTGCTGGGCACCATCCCCATGCTGCTTCCCCTGGCGGTGGTGTCGGTGGCGGTGCTGGAGGGGGCCTATGCCGGGGCCGGCTTCGGCCTGGCGGTGGGCCTTCTGTGGGAACTGGCCTACCCCGGCGGCTTCGGCGGGCTGGTGTTTGGCATGGCGCTGGCGGGAATGATCACCGGCGCGGTGTCCCAGTACGCCCTGAGCCAGTCCTTTCTCAGCTGCCTGCTGTGCTCGGCGGGAGTGCTGGGGGTGCTGGACGGCCTGCGGATCCTGCGGATCCTGTTTCTTCAGGCTGAGACCCTGGATGTGCTGCTCCGGATCGCTGTGCCGGAGATCGCCCTCTCCCTGTGCTGGACCCCCGTGGTCTACTGGATCTTCCGCCGGATCTACCGGCGGGTAGGGGGCGCCAAGCTGGCCTGAGGCGGGCGGGACCCGCGGGAAAGGAGATGATAAGACCCTTGAATCCCAAGCAGTTTCACAGCAGGATCTGGGGCGTGGTGCTGGTACTGGCCCTGCTGCTCACCTTTTTGTGCTCCAACCTGTACAGCATCCAGTACACCAACGGGCCGGAGTATGCCGCCCAGGCGGTGGCCCGAGTGGCCGAGGTCGAGGACGTCCCCGCCAGCCGGGGGCTGATCCTGGACCGGAACGGCAAGGTACTGGTCTCCAATGAGATCTCCTATCAGGTGACCCTGGACATGAGCCGGATGGGGGAGCCGGAGGAGCGCTGCGCCAATCTGCTCTCCCTGATCCAGGTGGCCCGGGAGGAGGGGGTGGCCTGGGCGGACACCCTGCCCGTCTCCGCTTCTGCGCCCTTCACCTATACGGAGGAGCACCCCTTTTACACCGCCTCCACCAATGAAGCGGGGGAGCCGGAGTATCAGATGACCCGTCTGGGCCGTCTGGCGGTCTACATGGGGTGGATCGAGGACCCGGAGGAACTGGCGGAGGGGGAGGTCCCGGAGCAGGACGCCGCCGAGCCGGAGGAGCCCGGCCTGTGGGACCGCCTGCTGACCCTGGTGGGCCTCCGGAAGCCGGAGGAGGCCCGGGAGGAGCCCCAGCCCTACCGCCTGCCCACCGCCGAGGAGCTGCTGGGCGAGATGTGCAGGGATCTGGACATCAAGGGCCAGGGGGCGGTGGATGAGAAGGCGGCCAGGGCGGCGGGAGAGACCGTGCCCACCCTGAACCTGGGGGATATGGACCCGGGGGACGCCCGGGCGGTGGCCGGGGTGCTGTATGAGCTCTACTACCGCAGCCGGATCGCGGACTGGCCCCCCTACTACTTTGCAGAGGATGTGGATGTGGACTTCATCACCCGGGTGAAGGAGCTGAACCTCCGGGGGGTGGAGATCGAGACCGCCTCGGTGCGCAAGTATGAGACGGAGTATGCCGCCCACCTGCTGGGCTACACCGGCGCCATCACCAAGGATACCTGGCCGTCCTATCAGGAGAAGGGCGGCTACAACATGAACGATACCGTGGGCGTCTCCGGCGCGGAGGCCGCCTTTGAGGAGTACCTCCACGGGACTCCGGGGCAGCAGGCTCTGGAGCGCAATGAAAATGGCAAGATCGTCTCCGCCCAGTGGCTGACGGACGAGGAGACAGGGGAGAGCCTGGCCCCCCAGCCGGGGAGCAACGTGTTCCTCACCATCGACCTGGGCCTCCAGCAGAAGGTGGAGGACACCCTGGCCGCCCGGGTCCCCGGGCTGAGCGACACGGTGGAGGGGGCGGCCTGCGTGGTGGAGGATGTGCGGACCGGGGAGATCCTGGCCTCCGCCTCCTACCCAACCTACTCCCTCCCCGACTTTCGGAAGGACTACAACAGCCTGCTGGACGACCCGCTGAAGCCCCTGAATAACCGGGCCTTCAGCGGCCTGTATCCCCCCGGTTCCACCTTCAAGATGATCAGCGCCATCGCCGGGCTGGAGGAGGAAATCATCACCCCCTCCACCATCATCCGGGATGAGGGGCAGTACACCTATTGGCCGACGCCCCAGCCGAAGTGCTGGATCTACCGCCAGTATGGACGCACCCACGGACCGGTCAACGTATCCGACGCCATCGAGGTATCCTGCAACTACTTCTTCTATGATGTAGGCCGGCGGGTGGGCATCGAGAAGCTGGACGAGTACGCCGCCAAGTTCGGCCTGGGTCAAAAGACAGGGGTGGAGCTGTCCGAGGCCGCTGGTGTGGTGGCCAGCCCGGAGTTTACCGAGTCCCTTGGGGGCAAATGGTATGAGGGCAACGTGTTGTCCGTGGCCATCGGTCAGGAGAGCACCCAGGTCACCCCCATCCAGCTGGCCAACTACATCTCCACCCTGGCCAACGGGGGGACGCGCTATACCACCCACCTGCTGAAAACGGTGAAGTCGGGAGATTTCTCCCAAGTCTCCTACGCGGCGGAGCCGGAGGTGGCGGGGACGGTGGAGATGAAGCCGGAGAACCTGGCGGCGGTCACCCGGGGGATGCACAGCATGACCACCGGGGAGGGCTCCCTGGCCCGTGTGTTCCAGGATGTCCCCGTCCAGGTGGCGGCCAAGACGGGCTCCGCCCAGGTCAACGGCCAGAGCAATTCCAACGCCGTGTTCGTCTGCTACGCCCCCTACGACGACCCCCAGATCGCCATTTCCATCGCCGTGGAGAAGGGCGGCAGCGGCTCCTCCCTGGCGTCCATCGCCGCGGAGATCCTTCAGTATTATTTCACGGCCCAGGACGGACAGGGGCAGCTCCCGGCGGAGAACACCCTGGTCCCCTGATGCGCTTTCTTTTGCTTTCAGCCGCGCCTGCGGTTTTGAAAAAATTTTTGATGCCCTCCTTTTTCGTATGTGGGCAGAAAGGAGACGTTTCCAATGTCTGAATGTACGCACGACTGTTCCTCCTGCGGAGCGGACTGCTCCTCCCGGGACCTGAAGGCCCCGAGCCCCAGAGCTTTCAGGCCAAGGCCCACGACCTCTCCCACGTGAAGAAGGTCATCGCCGTGGTCAGCGGTAAGGGCGGCGTGGGCAAGAGCACCGTCACCGCCTCCCTGGCGGCCGCCATGGCCAAGCGGGGCCGCAAGGTGGCGGTGCTGGACGCCGACATCACCGGCCCCTCCATTCCCACCGCCTTTGGCATCCATGAGCGGGCCATGGCCACCGAGGACGGGATCCAGCCCGCGGTCACCCCCGGCGGGATCAAGCTCATGTCCCTGAACCTCCTCACCGAGAATGAGACCGACCCCGTGATCTGGCGCGGCCCGGTCATCGCCGGCGTGGTTACCCAGTTCTGGACCGATGTGGTGTGGGGCGACGTGGACTATATGTTCGTGGATATGCCTCCCGGAACGGGGGATGTGCCCCTGACGGTGTTCCAGTCCCTGCCGGTGGACGGCATCATCGTGGTCACCTCCCCCCAGGATCTGGTGTCCATGATCGTCACCAAGGCGGTCCACATGGCGCAGATGATGTCCATCCCCGTGCTGGGCCTCATTGAGAATTACAGCTATTACCAGTGCCCCGACTGCGGGGCCAAGCACGCCATTTTCGGCGAGAGCCACCTGGAGCAGGAGGCCATGCAGCTGGGACTGCCCCTGCTGGCCCGGCTGCCTATCGATCCGGAGCTGGCCGCCGCCATCGACGTGGGCAAGGCGGAGAGCCTGCCCGTCAACTATCTGGAGGGCGTAGCGGAGCAGCTGGACGTCTGAAGCGGCGCGGTGCGCCCCTCCCGGCGCACTGCCTTCCACAGAGCGTAACAGTACGGCGCGGAAAAGAAAAAACGTTCGCGAGGACCGCGGGAGGCTGCGGTGCTCACGAACGTTTTCATTTTTTGGGATTTGGACTGCGAACGGGATGCCGGGCGGGGTCAGAGCGCGTCCGGCTGGCAGGCGGCGCGGAGGACGTCGTACAGTGTGACAGGCTGCTCCGGCGTCTGGCGGTTGAGCTCTGCCTGCCAATCCGGGACCTCCAGGCGGTCCAGGAGCAGGCAGAGCAGCGCCCCAGTCTCATAGGGGATGCGGTTTGCTAAAACTTGAGTGTCCAGCCTGCCGGACTCGACCGTATTCCGCAGGTCGGAAAAGGGGACGTCTTTCACATTGTCGAAATACATGACGCCGAAGTCGTATCCCGTCAGCTGGGAGGCCCGGATCCCCACATAGGTGGCGGTGCCCTCCACAGTCTCCCGGGCCAGCTCCTGCTCCAGAAAGGCCGGATCTCTCTGGATCCGCTGCGCCACGATGTCCAGATACTGCTGTGTGTACGCCAGGAGCGCCGAGCGGTCTGTGCGGCCCGCCAGCAGGGCGTTCTGGAGGTCGGCAAGGACCTCGTACTCCTGGTACAGCAGCTCCCGGCCGTCTGCCGACAGCCCCTCCATGGAGTAGGTGCTGCCCGCGGGCCAGCTGTCCTGCATATAGTAGTGGAACGCCTCGTGGCTCAGAAAGGTGATGAAATGTGAGGCGGTATAGGGCTTGGACATGGCAGCTTCCGGGTCATATTGGACAAAGTACACTTCGCTGCCGAAGCAGGTGTAGGTCTTTCCGATGGTGTTGAAGTTTCCCTCTGCGCGGAGGGAGAGCAGCTGGGGCGCGAGGGGAGAGATCCGGTAGACCTCTGCGGCAAACCCGTCCGGCATGGCGAGCTTTGCTGCCAGGGGATTGCGGACGGGCTGCGAAGGCTGGATCAGGTAGCCGACGCCGGAGCTGCCGTTCAGGGCGAGGATGGAGCGCTCCCGCAGCTGGAAGCCCTCCCAGAGATCCTGGTCCGCAGTGCCCTGATGGTAGGTGTTCCACTCGTCTAACATAAATCGGTCCGCTTCCGGCAGGGCCTCATACCGGGCGTGGCCGCGGTTCCAGAGCACCGCGCCGAGGAGAAACGCGAGAAGGGCGAACAGGACCGCGGCGAGGACCGTGCGGGGGCGAAGGAATTTCTTCATCGTAAACTCCTGACTGCGGCGGCTGAGCGCCGCGCGGGGGTGTGTGGATCGGATGCCCCTGTTTTATTTGGTTTTTTGCAAAAAATCAACAGAAATCGTACAGACCGGGGGAGAATGGCGGGCAGAGCGCCTGCGGCGGAACTTGACAGGAGCTGACAGGCAGTATAAAATAAGAAAAACCGCAGAAAACTCCAACACAGGGGCGCTGGGAGCCATTCCCGGCTGAGATAGAGGGCGAACACGCCGCCTTCAGTCCCTTACACCTGATCCGGGTAATGCCGGCGTAGGAAGTGAATGGAAATGCTTGACATTGTCCTTTCTTTCGTACCGCACTACACCCGTTGGGATGTGCTGCGGTACATCGATTTTCAGGAGGAAAAGACAATGAATCGTACCCATCTCTCGGTCCGGATGCTGTGCGAGGCCGCCGTTATGGTAGCCCTGGCTCAGATCCTCAGCTACCTCAAGCTGATGGAGCTGCCCAACGGCGGCTCCCTCACCCCCGCCATGTTTCCCATCATCCTGTTCGCGGTGCGCTGGGGGACTGCCCCCGGCCTGATGGCCGGCTTTGTGTTCGGCCTGCTCCAGCTGATCTTTGACGGGGCGTACGCCTGGGGCTGGCAGTCCATGCTGCTGGATTATCTGGCGGCCTTTACCCCCCTGGGACTGGCCGGCCTGTTCAAGGGCCGGACCTGGGGCATCTTTGCCGGCACGGTGGTGGGCTGCGCCGGGCGGTTCCTGGTCCACTACATCAGCGGGGTGACCATCTATAAGATCCTGGTCCCCACCGCCTTTATGAACTGGACCTTCACCAGCCCCTCCTTCTACTCCATCGTCTACAACGGCTCCTATATGCTGCCCAACACGGTGATCGCCCTGGCCATCGCCGCGCTGCTGTACAAGCCGATGAAGCGGTATATCCTGGGACAGGACATTCAATAACGCCCCTGCGGGGCGGAAAGGAGCGCTCCATGGGCAAATTTGACGGTCTGCTGCTGGTCAGCGACTTTGATGACACCCTCTATGACTTCCATCACCGGATCCCGCCCCGGAATCTGGAGGCCCTGGGGCGCTGGATTGGCCAGGGCGGCCGGTTCACAGTGGCCACCGGGCGGGCCCACCGCACCTTTGCCCCTTATGTCCACCTGGCCCCCATCAACGCCCCGGTGGTGCTGTCCAACGGCTCGACCATCTACGACTTCCAGACGGAGACCATGCTGGTCCAGACCCTGCTGGACGACCGGGCTCCGGAGGATTTTCAGGCCCTGATGGAGGCCATGCCCTCTTTGGGGCTGGAGACCTATCACGGGGAGGACATCTATGTGTACCGCCCCAATGCCATCACCGACGCCCACATGAAGAAGGTGGGCACCGACTATGAGGTGCGGGACATCCCGGATATGCCCGCCCCCTGGACCAAGGCCATCGTCCAGCAGGAGTACGACGTGCTGCTCCGGGCCCGGGAGTGGCTGGAGGAGCACTGTCCTGGCCGGTATGAGGCCGTCTTTTCCAACCGCTTTTACCTGGAGATCACCCACCGGGGGTGCAACAAGGGGGGGATGGTGGCCCGGCTGCTGGAGATGCTCCACATTCCCCGGGAAAACCTCTACTGTGTGGGGGACAACCAGAACGACATCCCCATGATGGCCCTGTCCGCCATCCCATTCGCCCCGGCCAACTGCGCCCAGGAGGTGAAGGACTGGGGGGCGACCATCCTGTGTCACTGCGACGACGGCGTCATCGGCGACATCGTGGACCGGCTGGACCGGATCTATCCGGACAAACATTGAAATCTGAGCCCGGCGGGAGGAGCCTATGCCCCCCGCCGGGCTGTTTTCTGCCCATTCCGCCCCCAGGTGGACCGGAGCCTGAAATTTTAATAGAATTTAAGAATTTCTACCGGGAAACTTAAACTCCGGGGTGTACCCTGTACCGGAATGAAAGAAAAGTGAGGCGGTACCATGGGCCGGAGCAGACCTTCTGAATATGATGTGTGGTTCGATTGGGAACCCTCAGACCGGACGGAGGCGTGCCCCCGCCGGACCCAGAGGAGCGGCGGCCGCCCGCGGCGGCGATCGGGACTGTTCCGGTGGGCGGTGGTGCTGGGTTTGTGCGCCCTGCTGGTCCTGGGGGCGGGACGGCTGTGGGACGGGACTTCCCCTGCTGCGGTTCCCGGGGGAGACAGGGTCCAGACGCCCTTCCAGCCGGGGGCGGAGCTGCTGGACCAGCTTCAGGCGCTGGCCCGGGAGGAGCCGGCGGCGGAGGCCTTTCTGGCCTGTCCGGAGGACTATCCGGAGGAGCTGCTGGAGCTGGCGGTCCGCAACCCGGAGGCCCTGGACTTTGTGGTCCGCTACCCCCGGGAGAAGGACACCCAGCCTGCCGCCTCTGTGGGTGCGGTGGAGCGGGGGACCTTCCCCCAGCTGATGCAGTGGGATCCCCGCTGGGGCTGCGCCCCCTACGGCGACGGCCTGATGGCCCTGAATGGCTGCGGCCCCACCGCCCTGTCCATGGTGGTATGCGGCCTGACCGGGGACGGATCGGTCACCCCCTGGACGGTGGCCCGGTACGCGGATGAGGCGGGATACTATGTGGAGGGCGCGGGCTCCAAGTGGGAGCTGATGTCCACCGGCTGCCAGCACTTCGGCCTCTCTGCCCGGGAGCTTCCCCTGGATCGCTCTGTCATG
>ERZ860388.1921-NODE-1921-length-12053-cov-3.215786_pt1 | contig 12053 bp, 9 predicted proteins | sample MGYA00509978_ERZ860388 | MGnify/ENA primary metagenome ERZ860388 (study PRJEB30046, sample SAMN00715225) | human gut metagenome | study: EMG produced TPA metagenomics assembly of the A metagenome-wide association study of gut microbiota in type 2...
CGCTCTTCCATTCCTTGTAATAACACAGGAGCACGATCTGAGGTCAGAATTAATTGTTTGCCGTTTTGATGCAGATGGTTGAAAATATGGAAAAAAGTATTTTGAGTCTTGGTGACACCTGCAAATTCTTGAATATCATCAATAATTAATACATCGATTGTCTGGTAGAAGTTGATGAAGTCATTGGTCGTATTGTTACGTACAGAATCTGTGTATTGCACCTGAAAGAGATGGGCCGATACGTATAATACTCTTTTTTCGGGGTATATCTCTTTGATTCTTGTACCGATGGCGTTGGCAAGATGCGTTTTCCCCACTCCGGATGCACCATGCAGGAATAAAGGGTTAAAAGCTGTACCGGCCGGGTTTTGGGCAACGGCTTCAGCGACGCTTCTTGAAAGCTTATTACTATATCCTTCGATGAAATTTTCGAAATTGTAGTTCGGATTCAGATGGGGATCCAAATCTTGAGGAGCCGGAGCGTGTAATATATTCGGTGTTTTATTACCATTACCACGAATAATGCTTGATTGCGGTACGGCTATAGAACGGTTGCTGGCTTCAAGATTTACCGTTTTATTCGGTATTGAAGTCCGGTCTACCATTACATTATACATCAACTTGGTTCCCTCGCCGATGACTTTATATAACGTTTTTCGTAGCAAGTCCACAAATTTATCTTCCAGAAACTCGTAAAAGAACTGGCTGGGCACTTGTACAATCAACGTTTTGTCCTCATATTTTAATGGTACAATGGGAACAAACCAAGTTTTATATGTCGAATCGGGAACATTGTCTCTAATAATTTCAAGACAGCGGTTCCACAGCCCGACATGATTCGATTCACTCATAACGGCTACAATACATTTATTAATTAAGCAAAACTTCTACGGTTGCAAAATTGGGAATCTTATTTGAGAAAAACAAATCTGTTTTTTCTTGTATTTCTCATTGAAAGAATAATGCCTTTACTTTCAGTTACTTACGATTACCCAATAAAATAGCCCCTTAAAAGAGGCTATTGTTTTTTTATAATATTCTGTTTATTAGTGTTTTAATCTTATTTTAATACTCTATTTTTATTTAGGCAACTGCCTCTTCATTTTATTTCTTTTGGTCTGTATATGCACTTTACGAGACTTTTCAGTTTTCTGTTTTTAAACTCTGTTATTTAGATGAAATCTATATAATACGGAAAACTACTTATCTTTTTTCCCGAATAAAGAGAAGTGTACATAGCGTTTGGGATGTTCTTTCAAATCTTCAAGCAAACTTGCTGCATTGGCAGTAGTTGCGTTTAAATTGTTATATAATTGTGGGTCATTTAAGAGTAATCCTACGGTATTGTCTTTGCTGTTTAATTTCTCTGTAACGATTTTTACATTAGCCAAGGTCTGTTCTATCTCATTGAAAGTGTTGGCATAATCTATTTTTTTCAAATTATCGCTGATGCTTATGAAGTTATCTCCCAGTGTGTTCAATTTGCCGGTCAGCTGTGGAATGTCTCGTCCCATCAATACTTTCAGTTGTCCACTGGTCACTTCAAGATTGGCAGCCACTTTCTCTACGGAATGTAAAGTAGCAGGAATGCTTTGATCTCCCAGTATTGTATTTAATGAAGTCATTATGGAATCGAGTTTTGGGAGCATTTGCTCTATTTGCGGCATAAGAGCTGCCACACTTTCCATCATGCCATTGTTTAATTTTCCGGGTATTGTGTCTCCTATAGCATATTTCTCGCGGGGATTATTAGCCAGCAGAATATCCATTCTTACCCCTCCCATCAGTTCGGATGTCAGCTCTGCAGAACTTCCTTTGGGGATGCGGAGCTCCGTATCCAGTTCTACTTCTACGACTACATTTTCGGCTTGATTGTAATCGTAATAAATATCCCGCACGATACCTACACGTACTCCATCTGCAAAAACAGGACTCGATTTAGCCAATCCGTTCACATTCTTGAATTTTACATAGAAATAGCTTGAAGGTTTAAACATGTTTATTCCCTTCAAATAATTGATGCCGTAAACGAGTACGCACAAAGCAATAATTCCTGCAATACCTATTCTTACTTCTTTTGTAATGTATTTCATTTCAGTACTTTATTTATTTCGTTTCTTTTTGAATTCTGCAATAGCAGTGTTTATATTTATTTTTTCTCCATCACGGAAAGCAATGATAAAGGCATCCTTAAACTTGTCGGTGATGGCACGTTTGGATCGTAATACTTTATTATAGTCCGATGAGGCACCGTAAGTGTATTTATACAATCCTCCTTCTTTATAGTAATCTATATCTGTCAATCCCTTTAAGCGCTTGTCATTTTTGGCTAACGGCTTTGAAGAGGTTAGTATTTGTATTTTAAACGTTATTTCTCCATCATTTGTTGCGCTTTCTACTGTAATGGGGCGTTGAGGGGAGGCTTTTGTTGTCGGATTGGTCTTGTTGTTTTCCTGTTTGGGGACGGCGGCTATTACTGTTTCAGGAGTCTCGGTATCCTCTTCCGGAATGATGGTGCGGCTGGCACCGGTCAACCGTATTTCCTGCTCCCGTTTGTAGGTAAGGAAAGCGTGATAGATTCCTTTTGCCAAAGTGCTGGTTCCTGCTTCCGTATTGAGGTAACGCTCTTCTTCGGGAGTCGATATAAATCCTAATTCCACTAAAATGCTGGGCATGGCACTTGCTTTCAATACGAGGAATCCGGCTTGGTGTACACCACGGTCCACCCGTTTGCATGTATGGCGGAATTGTTTCTGTACAAGAGAAGCCAAATGCACGCTTTGTTCCATATACTTGTCTTGCATGAACTCAAAAATGATGTATGATTCGGCAGAATTCGGGTTGAAACCGGCATAGCGGGTTTTATAATCGCTCTCGTAAAGGATTACTGAGTTTTCGCGTTGGGCTACGGCAAGATTAGCGTCTGATTTGGCAAGACCCAATGTCCAGGTGGATGCTCCTTTGGCAACACGGTTGTTGGCAAGGGCATTAGTGTGTATGGAGATAAACAGGTCTGCTTTTGCGTTATTGGCTATTTCAGCTCGTCGGTCTAATGGAATGAATACGTCCTTGCTGCGGGTGTAGATTACTTTTACATCGTCGCAGTTCTTTTTGATCATGTTTCCTAACTTTAATGCCACATTCAGATTTATATTCTTTTCTTTCGAGATTTTGCCGACAGCTCCGGGGTCATGTCCTCCATGGCCGGGATCAATGACGACAACAAAATCTTTAGCCCATGCACTGCCGATACAAAGCGGAGAGTAGAGCAGTCCAAGGCAGACGAATATATATAATATGTAATGTCTATAAAGTTTCATGTTATTACAATGACGGTGCAAATGTAGTGGAATTTTGCTGAAAACTTGCTATTCGTCATTAAGTTTTGTGTTTTTTTCCATATTTCATATCGTTTATTTCCGTGATTCGTTGTTACTTTGCATTTTAAAATAATAAATGATATAGTAATGCTTAAGTTTCTGAAGAATTGGACATTGCCCATCGCCATGCTGTTGGGGGGCATAGGGTATCCTTTATTTATCAGACTTTCTTTTTTGACTCCGGCACTTATTTTCACGATGTTGCTGCTTACTTTTTGTAAGGTGTCTCCCCGCGATCTGAAACCGAAGCCTTTACATTTATGGTTACTCCTGATACAAATATTCGGGGCGATAGCTGTTTATTTGCTCCTTTTTCGTTTTAATAAAATTGTGGCTGAAGGGGCGATGGTTTGTATTATCTGTCCTACGGCTACTGCTGCTGCGGTTATTACTTCCAAATTGGGCGGAAGCGCGGCAAGTTTGACAACTTATACTTTGATTGGCAATATAGGGGCGGCTGTTGCTGTTCCGGTTTTATTTCCGTTAATTGAAGTACATGCAGAGATCAGTTTTTTAGATTCTTTTCTGCTGATATTGAGTAAAGTCTTTCCTTTATTGATCTGTCCGTTTTTAGCTGCGTGGCTGTTACGGCGGTTTCTCCCTCGTGTTCACCGTACTTTATTAAATTACCATGAACTGGCTTTTTATCTTTGGGCTGTGTCACTGGCTATTGTTACTGCGCAAACACTTTCTTCTCTGATAAATGATCCGGCCGATGGATTTACAGAAATAATGATTGCATTTGCCGCACTTGTAGCTTGTTGTCTGCAATTCTTTTTAGGGAAAACTTTAGGTAGTTTGTACAATGATCGTATCAGTGGCGGGCAGGCATTGGGACAGAAGAATACAATTTTAGCTATCTGGATGGCACATACTTATCTTAATCCGCTTTCTTCCGTAGGGCCCGGAAGTTATGTACTGTGGCAGAATATTATCAATAGCTGGCAGTTGTGGAAAAAGAGGAAGAAAGAGATGGAACAGTAAATAAAAGATCCGGAAATATATGGTTGTTTGTTAATCTTGGTTATTTTTTTATTTTCTTTGTTACCTGCTTGTTACGCGAATTGTATAATATTAAAAACACATCGGTCTCTTATATTACATTTTAAACTATAAATTTTATATCATGAAAGGATTAAAGTTATTATTGTTGAGCTTTTGCGTCGCTTTTGCCGCATGTTCGGTACAATCGCCTTCCGTACAGGTTTCGGACAAGGGTACCAAATGGAGTTGGGATAAAGGAACTATCGTTGTGGAAACTCCCGAACGTCCTGCCGGCCAAACCAGTGTGATTGGTTTGACGGCTCCTAAAATGGAGGTCGTTCGTGTTGGTTTTGTCGGTTTAGGAATGCGCGGTCCCAGTGCTGTGGAACGTTTTACTTATATTCCGGGCGTGGAGATTGTGGCTCTTTGCGATTACGAACAGGAACGTGCCGAGAAGTGCCAACGCTTTTTGAAGAAAGCCTCCATGCCTAAAGCCGCTGTCTATTCCGGTGAGAAAGGGTATGAAGAACTATGTAAGCGTGATGATATCGACTTGGTTTATATTGCTACTGATTGGCTGCATCATTTTCCTGTAGCCGTCTGTGCAATGGAAAACGGTAAACATGTGGCTATCGAAGTACCTTCGGCTATGAGTCTGGAAGAGTGCTGGGCATTGATCGATTTATCGGAAAAAACGCGCAAGCATTGTATGATTCTGGAAAACTGTTGTTATGACTGGTTCGAAATGAATACGTTGAATATGGCTCAACAGGGAGTATTCGGAGAGGTAATTCGTGCGCAGGGTGCTTATATTCATAATCTGGAACCTTTCTGGGATCATTATTGGAAAAACGGTGAGGCCGATAAATTAGGATGGCGTCTGGACTATAACATGAAACATCGCGGTGACGTGTATGCCACTCATGGTCTTGGTCCTGTAGCTCAAGCACTGGATATTCATCGTGGTGATCGTATGAAGACGTTGGTGGCTATGGATACAAAGTCTGTAGTAGGTAAAGCGCTTGTAGAAGAGAGAACAGGGGCCGATTGCGATAACTTCCGTAATGGCGACCATACTACTACACTTATCCGCACAGAAAACGGAAAGGTGATCGAAATACAACACAATGTGATGACTCCGCAACCTTACAACCGCCTGTATCAACTTACGGGAACGAAAGGGTTTGCTAATAAATACCCCGTAGAAGGCTATGCTCTGGATGCTAAACAACTGACTGCTTCCGGTATGGAGCCGAAAGTAGATGATTTAAGTTCACACAGTTTCTTGCCTAAGGATGAAATGAATGCTTTGGTAGAAAAATACCAGCATCCGATATTGAAAAAATATGGTGAAATGGCCAAAGAAGTAGGGGGGCATGGCGGTATGGATTTTATTATGGATAGCCGTCTGGTATATTGCCTGCAAAATGGTTTGCCATTGGATATGGATGTGTACGACTTGGCAGAGTGGTGTTGTCTGGCAGAGTTAGGTGAGCTTTCGATGGATAATGGTTGTGTTTCTGTTGCATTTCCCGATTTCACCCGTGGCGAATGGAATAAGATAAAAGGTTATAAACATGCGTATGCTACTCCGGAAGAGGAGGCTACAATCATGGAAAAAGCAAAAGCCTTTACGCAGAAGTTGAAAGAAAGGGGTGCTAAAGAATGGGCTGAAGATAAGTAGTCTCATTTCTTCTTTACCCGGATTTACATGGATGTTCCGGAGGGGCATACTTGTAAATCCGGGTAAAGAACCCTGTATGCGAGGTAGACATTGCATGGCAGGAAAGTAAAATATTACATTCAGATTAGTAATAATGGAAAATAATCAGGTACAACTGAAGTTGCTATTTTGACAAGTATAGGTAGGAGCTGTTCTTCGAACCGATGAAGGATATTTGATACGGAAATATTATTCCGAAAGATGTTAGATGTTGTATGTCAATAGTTTAATTGTTTATTTGGTGAACGGATAAACCGATATTCTTAGTCTGCAAGAATACGTTTTTAATGCTGTGTTAAATACAATCTTTTGCCGACAAGAATACGTTTCTTTGCAGACAAAGAATTAATGTTTTGCGACAGGAGAAATAATATGCCGGAAACGGAATTAACAATGTTAAAATCAGATGTGCGGTTTCGCGTCAATATAACAAGTACTTTTTTCGCATTTCTTTGTATTTCTGTAATTCTTCTTTCCATCCGGCACGGATAGCTGCTTCGTCTTTACCGGCAAGAATTGCCTTGCGAACCGTATCCGTTCCCATCAACAGGTCGAACCAACGTGCCCGGTCGAAAAAGCCGTTTCCTTCTCCCGATTTCCAGTAGAAACGAAGAAAATAACGTAGTGTGAATCCGTTCACATTGTTGACTCTTCTCAAATCTTCTCCATAACAAGTTTGGTTTTTGTGCATCGGGTTTTTATCAAAACCGGGTAATGCTTGTGGGGTGAAACTAAAATCTCCGTATTTCTTGTTGGGTGCTCCGAGCACTTGAAACGGGAATGTTGTCCCTCGTCCTACGCTGATACGGGTTGCTTCGAAAGGGCAGAGGGAAGCATACAGACGTATTGCCTGGTCGTTGGGTAGGTTGGGAGAAGGTTTGATGGGCGGGGAATAAGGTTGCCCGTGTTCCCATCCCGTCATGGCTACTACGGTCAGTCGGCAAGCTTCCGAGGTTTTATTGATCCACCCCTCACCGTTGATCATCAGAGCCAGTTCGCCGATCGTACAACCGTGAAGAACGGGGATAGGCAACATACCTACAAAGCTGCGGAAAGAAGGGCGCAGTATAGGGCCGTCTACGTAATCGCATGGGTTGGGCCGGTCGAGTACAATCACTTCTTTGCCATTTTCAGCACAAGCTTCCATCACATAGAACAGGGTACTGATATAAGTGTAAAATCGGGCTCCGACGTCCTGTATGTCGAACAAAATAATGTCGACATCCTGCAACTGGCGTACAGTTGGCTTTTTATTGTTTCCGTAGAGTGAGACGATAGGAGTGCCTGTCCGGCTGTCTTTTCCGTCTTTTACTGTCTCTCCGGCATCGGCGTCGCCCCGAAAGCCGTGTTCCGGAGCGAACACTTTCACCACGTTTATGTTTAAGCTCAACAGGGTGTCGAGCAGGCAGGCCTGTTCTTCGCCTATGACGGAAGTGGGGTTAATGACCATTCCCACCCGTTTTCCTTTGAGTAATGGCAGGTATTCTTCGGTACGTTCTGCTCCGGTGTTGAGGGTACCTTGGGCAAAAACTGTGGTAATTCCAGCCAACAGGCAGGTGAGAATGAGGATTACTTTTCGGCGCATCTCGGTATTTTTTTGTAATATTGCACAAAAATATCCATTTGGATTGATTATTACAAGTTATAATAGATGAAGTTATGAATCCGCTCGATTTAATTGATAAATATTATCCGCAAGATAATGAATTGAAACATATTCTGTTAGTGCATAGCCGGTCGGTAGCCGATAAGGCTTTAGGGATTGCCGCCCGGCATCCGGAGCTGAAATTGGATGAGACTTTTCTGAACGAGGCCGCCATGCTTCATGATATCGGTATTTTTCTGACGAATGCCGCTCCCATCTATTGTTTTGGTACGGAGCCTTATATTTGTCATGGTTATTTGGGTGCCGATCTGGTGCGTAAGGAAGGTTTCCAAAAGCATGCTTTGGTCTGTGAGAGGCATACCGGAGCCGGACTTTCATTGGAAGAAATCATTAATCAGCAACTTCCTGTCCCGCATCGTGAAATGTTGCCGGTGAGTTTGGAAGAACAGGTAATCTGTTTTGCCGATAAATTTTATTCTAAGACTCATCTTGACAGAGAAAAAACAGTGGATGCTGCCCGGAAGAGCCTGTCCAAATATGGTGAAGAAGGTTTAACGCGTTTTAATCGCTGGTGTGAACTCTTTCTATAGCACTAAAAAATAATTAAAAAGGGGGATTCCGATGTATAATTGGTGAAGATTGTGTACTTTTGCCCCTTCAAGCGTAAACTATTAGTTAATGGCGCCATTGAAAGCAAATACATTAATATCATTCATACTACTGTTTGTCTTACTGATGCTTCCTGATGAGGCACTGTCTCAGCGTCGCCGAAACAGGGGAGTGGAAGGAGGAAGAGAAAATTTTAATCCTCCTACAGCTCTGAACACAGATTCCTTGGGGACAGATTCAGTAAAAACCGATTCGTTAGTTGTTGCTAAGCCTGCCAAAAAACAACCTTTGGATGCACCGGTAATTTATTCGGCAAATGACTCTATCGTTTTTGAGGAAGGAGGATATGCACATCTTTATGGGGATGGGAAGGTAAATTATCAAAGCATAGAATTGGGTGCGCAGATCATTACCATGAATATGGACAGCAGTACGGTATTTGCCCGTGGTGTGACGGATTCGTTGGGAGTGGAAACCGGAAAGCCCGTTTTTAAAGACGGTGATACTTCTTATGACACCGAAGCGATCCGGTATAATTTCAAAAGTAAGAAAGGGTATATTAATAATGTAGTCAGCCAGCAGGGAGAAGGATACGTCACCGGTAATAATGCCAAAAAAGGGGCTGATGACGAACTTTTCATGCAGAATGGTAAGTATACTACTTGTGATCATCATGATCATCCCCACTTTTATCTCCAGTTGACAAAGGCCAAAGTCCGCCCGAAAAAGAATGTAGTGACAGGGCCGGCTTATCTGGTAGTAGAGGACGTGCCTTTGCCATTGGCTGTACCATTCTTTTTCTTTCCATTTTCCAGCAGTTATTCTTCCGGTTTTATCATGCCTACCGTTCTTGATGATTCCTCCCGTGGATTCGGTTTGTCGGATGGCGGATATTATTTCGCCATCAGCGACATGATGGATTTAAAGTTGACGGGAGATATTTTCACTAAAGGTTCGTGGAGACTTGGGGTGGAGACGAATTACAACAGACGTTACAAGTTTTCCGGTTCTTTGATGGCCGATTATCAGGTGACAAAAACAGGAGACAAGAATATGCCGGATTATTCGGTTTCTAAGGATTTTAAAATAGTGTGGAGCCATCGGCAAGACCCCAAGGCAAATCCGAACGCTACTTTTTCGGCCAGTGTGAACTTTTCAACCAGTAGCTACGAACGTACCAATATTGGTAACCTGTATAATTCGCAGTTGCTGACACAGAATACCAAGACGTCCAGTATCAGCTATTCACGCACTTTTCCGGATATCGGTCTGACGCTTTCGGGAACAACCAATATATCGCAGACGATGAAAGACTCTTCTGTTGCAATAACGTTGCCCGATCTTAATATTAACTTGACTCGACGTTTTCCTTTCAAAAGAAAAAAAGCAGTCGGTGCAGAGCGTTGGTACGAAAAGATTTCGTTTCAGTATACCGGCCGTCTGACAAACAGTATCAAGACAAAAGATAATCTGCTGTTTAAATCGAATCTGATAAAAGACTGGAAAAACGCTATGCAACATCAGATTCCAATAAGTGCTACATTTACTCTCTTCAAGTATTTCAATCTGACTCCGACGTTTAATTATACTGAGCGTTGGTATACTAATAAAACGGAAAATTATTACGATGAAGAGAAACGGCAATGGGTGGCAACGGATACTATCTATGGTTTCAATCGTGTATCTAATTATAATTTCTCATTGGGGGTGAGTACCAAGCTTTACGGTATGTATAAACCTCTCTTTATGAAGAAAAAAGAGATACAGATTCGTCACGTGGTGACTCCGCAGATCAGTATAAGCGGGGCACCGGCGTTTGATAAATATTGGCAGGAACACGAAGATAAAGATGGTAATATGTCCTATTTTTCTCCTTATTCCAATCAGCAATTTGGTACGGCACCCCGTGAAAAGACAGGGTCGGTGACTTTCGACCTTTCTAATAATATCGAGATGAAATACCGGAATAGAAAAGACTCTCTTACTAAAATTAGCCTGATTGATGAATTGGGAGCTTCTCTTTCTTACAATATGGCGGCTAAAAAGCAACCGTGGAGCGATCTAACCTTACGATTGCGTTTGAAACTGACCAAGAATTATACGTTTAACTTGAATTCTCGTTTTGCTACTTATGCCTACACGTTCGATAAGAATGGTGGAGTGACTACGGGAGATCGTACGGAGTGGTCTTATGGACGTTTCGGTCGCTTCTCCGGGTGGGGGTCTTCCTTTAACTATACCTTTAATAATGAAACTTGGAAAAAGTGGTTCGGGCCGAAAGATGATAAAGATCAGAAGGATAAAGACAAGGATCAGAATGGGGAGGATGGTGAAGATACGGCGGATACCGGCAGTGGTTCCGGAACGACTTCTAAAACAGTAGAAAAGGCGCAAGCCGATGCGGATGGCTATCAGGTATTTAATATGCCTTGGTCACTGAGTGTGAACTATTCATTTAATATCAGCGAAGACAGGAGTAAGCCCATTAATGTACATTCAATGCGTTATCCTTTTTCTTATACGCATAATCTCAATGCCTCTGGTAATGTGAAGCTTTCGAATAGATGGCAGGTGTCTTTCAGTACCGGTTATGATTTTCAAGCGAAAGAAGTTACTCAGACTTCGATGACTATCACGCGTGATTTGCATTGTTTCAATATGTCAGCCAGTCTTTCACCTTTCGGGCGTTGGAAATATTATAATTTCAAAATTAGTGCCAATGCCAGTATCCTGCAGGATTTGAAGTGGGAGCAAAGGAGTCAGACTCAGAGCAATATACAATGGTATTAAAAAAAGGGCGAAAGCCCTTTTTTAGTTGAAAGTTGAAAGTGGAAAATTGAAAGTTACTATGCAGCATAATATCTTTCTTTATTTTTCTTTTCCCATCTCCATTTTCCCATCTCCATTTTCCCATCTCCATTTTCCCATCTCCATTCTCCCATCTCTCTTTTTTCCTTCTCTCCTTAGAAAATGATTTCTTTTTCTCCGTGTTCTCTTAAATATGCATTGGTCTTACTGAAATGCTTGTTTCCGAAGAAGCCGTTGTAGGCCGACAGAGGTGAGGGATGGGCCGAACTAAGCACAAGATGCTTACTACGGTCGATGAATGCTCCTTTACGTTGTGCATAACCTCCCCAGAGGATAAATACAAGATGCTCCCGTTCTTCTGCCAATGCGCGGATAGCTGCATCGGTAAATTCTTCCCATCCCCGGCGTTGGTGCGAGCCGGCTTGATGAGCACGTACGGTTAATGTGGCGTTGAGTAATAATACGCCTTGTTCGGCCCAACGTGTCAGATTTCCGGTTGCCGGTGCTTCGATTCCCAAGTCGTCTTTTATCTCTTTAAAGATATTGACTAATGACGGCGGGAAAGGTACTCCGTCGTTTACCGAGAAACAGAGTCCGTGTGCCTGTCCTGGTCCATGATAAGGGTCTTGTCCGATAATGACAACTTTTACTTTATCGAAAGGGCATAGGTTGAAAGCATTGAATATCAGCTTTCCGGGGGGGTAAATGGTGTATTGGCTATATTCGCTTTTGACGAATTCCGTCAGTGTACGGAAGTAATCTTTTTCAAACTCCGGTTGCAGATGGGCTTTCCAGCTTTCTTCTATTTGTACGTTCATAGTATAATGTGTTTATATAAGGTGTATATCGAGTGTTTCACATTCTTTTCGCATGTCTTCCGGCCAGATACTTGCCTGGATTTCTCCGATATGAGCTTTGCGTAAATAGAACATACAGAGACGCG
>ERZ860388.1931-NODE-1931-length-12002-cov-3.889093_pt1 | contig 12002 bp, 10 predicted proteins | sample MGYA00509978_ERZ860388 | MGnify/ENA primary metagenome ERZ860388 (study PRJEB30046, sample SAMN00715225) | human gut metagenome | study: EMG produced TPA metagenomics assembly of the A metagenome-wide association study of gut microbiota in type 2...
CATGTTCATCGGAAATTGCTTCGAAAATCGAACCAAGGTTAGCTTCGCCTAGGATAATTATATCTATGAGGGAGGAAATTGATTGATTAGGCCCTGATCAATTCCTCCCCGATGGAAAATTTCTGCCAGATTCTTCGAAAATTAAGTCTCCGATGGGCGAATGGGAATAATTACGTATTTTGCAGAACTTCCCTAAATAATTCATTTCAGTGCACGGCTCCATGGCGAACGTCGTAGGACTGAGCGCCTGAGCACTTTTCTCGAGCTCAGAATAGTCAAGACGGTCGATGCCGACTACTTCACCATCTGTTGTTAACAGAGCAGCACTGACGCAATTCTTAGCCAAATCTATACCGATGACTTCGTATTCAAGATCCGTATCGATCGTTTTTGCGAGTATCCTTCTAACTGACATGGAATCACCTTTAACGAGAAATTTGACACTTTCATTTTGCTCTCTCAATCTCGCCGGGAGCAAAGGGGCTCCATGTCATTACGAATTTAAGCCTCACCTGAGTGAATACTGGAAGATACCGCCGCACCACGACGCCGAGTTTGTGACTTGCATGGAAGATGTATTGGATGTTTATCAGCGCCCTTACGATCGGGCCTATCCGGTTATTTGTATGGACGAGTCTCCGAAACAGTTCATAGGTGAAGTCAGGCAATCGCTGCCGGCCAAGTCCGGCAGCATCGAGAAAGTTGATAATGAATATGTCCGTTTAGGCGTAGCCGAATTGTTTTTAGCTGTAGAGCCTTTAACAGGTAAGATGGTTGCCGAAGTCGAAAACAAACGAGCAAAGAAAGATTGGGCGCAATTCATTCGTGATTTAGTCGATGTCCATTACCCGACAGCGAAGAAAGTAATACTTGTGATGGACAATCTGAACACCCATAAACTTTCATCTCTATATGAAGCGTTTGATCCGGAAGAAGCACATCGGTTACGCGAAAAGCTGAAACTGCATTACACACTCAAGCACGGTTCCTGGCTTAACATAGCGGAGATAGGTTCGCCAATGCATTCCCTTTAGAGTCGCCGAAATAAGTGCCCTCAGGAATGCTGTTAAAAGTTTTATTGTGCAAAGAAATGCTGAAAAAAGAGTTGTTAACTGGTAATTTACAGCTAGCGACGCTCGCATAAAGCTCCGTCATTTGTATCCGGAACTTTAAGCGAAAATATTATTGTTACAAAGTACTAGTTTTTCCTGTTCCTTCGCCTCAAGCGGGAGGGTATAGAGAAGGAGAGGCTCAGAAATTGTAAAATGATTCATGGTATGTGATTCTTGGCGAAACATATTACCATAGCACAGCAGGGGGTTCGATTTCCTCTACTTGCTTTTAAATCAAAGAGTTATCATTTTTTCTATACGTTAAGTTCTTAAATACAAAAAGAGCTGTTGAAAGCCTGCTTTCGACAGACTTTTGCAACAGCCCCTTTTTGGCTCTTGCAGTTGCCCACAGCAAACCCCGGTCGCTACAGCCAGTGATGGGCCAAGCGCTCCCTTGGGGCAGTCATGGACAACTGCACGCAGAGAGGAAGTTATCCATAAGCTTCGGGAAGCTGTTGCCACTAGTTTGCTAGAATGCTTCCGCCCGAATCGGTTTCGCATGGCCGATATGGAATTGGACGGTTTCGCTGTGGTCACCCGCTCAATCGTTGAAGCAAAAACCAAAGCAAACGGCCCGAGATTCGCCGTCTCGAGCCGCTCAAATGGAAGATTATCATGCGATCTAAAAAATCTTCTGCTCTGATTATATCAAAGGTACTTAAGCGGTGGTTACCTAAGGTGATCGTCGCACTAGTACTGCTGATGTGGTCGCGGTAAGAGCGCCTGAGTAAATGCCCCAGTTGGTTAATTAGCCGACTGGGGCAAGGTGTTTCTTGACCGAATATCTCCTAAAAAAGCAGGGAGAAGGTTCTCTACAAGCCGCTGTAAGCGGCTATGGAAAACTTGAGATTCAATCAAAAACTCAGAATGACCTGGGACAAATTGATCGGCTCGATCTTCTCAAAAAGTTTGTACGTACAAACTTTTTGGCCCTTGCAGTTGCCCACAACAAACCCCGGTCGCTACAGCCAGTGATGGGCCAAGCGCTTCCTTGGGGAAAGTTATGGACAACTGCAAGCAGAGAGGAAGTTTCCCACAAGCCGTGTAAACCGGCTGTGGAAAACTTAAGACCAACTTTGAAATCAGAGCCCGTTTGCAGTCTCCCTTTGAAAAAGCGAGACTGCCGGGCTAGGGGTTGAGGGGAGCGCTTAGCGTCCCCTCTAAAAACAAATTAAATTCAAAAAAGAACTAAGGGCAGGATCGCATTTTGGTGTCTAGTCTAAAGACCTAGACACCAAAATGCATCAGCACCTCGCTATTGCTCGGTCGAAAATTGAAAATTTTCGGCTGTCCTGCCCACCGCTGTCGCGGTCGAAACCTCCGGTTTCGGGGATCTTCAGAATCACTGAGTAATTAACTTTGATGTCTTCTCAGTTACGAAATCATTGACAGATTTCAAAACTAGTTTTTTCAACGCAGAGGTCAAGTGCCCTAATGTTTCAAAATCAGGCTGACCGTTATTCAAAGGTAGGGTTACAAAGTCATGCTTTATTTTTTGCGAACTAATGCTATTGCCCCAAGAGTACCTATGCCTCAAGCTCAGGTTGATACAAGTTGCCAACCCGAGCAGGATGTCCTTATGAGAGTATTTCTTTTCTTTAAGGTATAAGGCTAAGTTGTGACTGTCATTAGAGAAGAAATCTTTTTCTTGATACGAGACAACAAAAGTCTTTCCTCCAATAAAAACACAGTTTCCTCTATTTAAAAAGGAAGGATCATCGTAAGAAATAAAACTACTTACTCCATTGTTTTCTGCGCTTGCGCAAAGATAAGGAGTCGAGCCAGAGTTCTCCTTAATGTCTCTGGACAGAAGATTACTTGTATTTTTAATATTAAAAATGTCGGTAACTTTAAAGTTTTTAAATTCCTTTGTTTTTAAACTTGTAATTGCAAGAGTCTCTTCCTTCGTAAGGCAAAAATCAGGAGCCCCGGAAGCGGTAAGATAACTTTTCAAAACTTCTAAACGTTCGATTTCAAGTTGTTTCATAAATGAGTTTATGAAATCGAAATCAATTTTTCCTTCTTTTGAAAATGGCATTGAGACTTTGCTGTTGAGAAAAGTTTCATCTATGTGTCTTACAAGCACAGACAACAGTTTTCCTTTTTGATTGTTAAGCAATGTAGTGAAAAAAGGGATTGATTCCTTAGTTAGAGAAAACTGTGGGATGATCTTTCTAATAAATTGTCCTGCATACCAAGGTCGCTCACGGTAGAAAAAATCCATTTGCAGCAAACCTAGGCTCCAACATTTTGAAGGATTGAGATTTTGCTCCTGAACTTTGCCAGTACTCTGCAAAATACCATTGTTAAAGGAAGATCTCGTTACATAATCGAATTCGTCACCTTCGGACAATAGGTTTGTATTAAAACCTTTGGTCTTCTCAATCCTGAATAAATCAGAAAGTTTTACTTCTCCCCACTTTACCTCATCAATATTTTCGGAAAGTGGGGTAATTATTTTCCCAAGGAGTTTTCTCCTTCGGCTTGCCGTCTAATGAGCGAAGAAACTTCCCATGCGAGATAATCTGCGACGTTTTTTTTGAAATCCTCTAACTTAGGTCGAGAATCAATTGGAGCGGCTTGATTCCAGTCCGCTCCGTTTTTGGGATCAATCTTACCTTCGTAATATTCTTTTTCAGTAAGATAGTTCAACTTGTCTTTGCCAAACCTCACAAGTTGAACAACTTCCTCATACCTTTCTTTGGCGTGGCCGGTGTCTTTAAGATTGACGCTGGCTTTTTTACGGTTTGTCCGAGTGTATCCGTCGTTAGAAAAATCAATGAATTTAACAGTCTCATCAGCTTGATGAGGCTCATTGACGCGGAAAACATAGACGTAGGTTTGCACGTTTGATTTTCCGATAAACAAGTCAATTGGCATCTTGATGCTAGCCAATAGAGTATGTTTTTTTAAGATTCTGCGGTTGTAGTCAACTGCCTTACCGTTGCCGGACGATCCTTGAATAATAATGGCAGCGTACCCTTTTTCCATCATTCCCAAAGCCTTTTCTACGAAAATCATTCCGTTTCCGGCTGCGGAATAGGGAGGATTGAGTACAAAGGCACTGGCAGGAAATTTTTCAGTTACTTTACAGAAACCATATTTTCCGTCGAAATCGTGCAATGAATCCTTATTAAGAATGTTGGAGCTGCCGTCCCCCATAAGAATCATGTTGAGAATAGCTAACATATAAATACTTGGGAGCACCTCTAAACCGAGAAGTTGTTCGGCCCTAATAGTTGCTTCCTTTCGAGCCAGTTCTTCTGGGGAATTAATTTTGTTTTTTGCATCTATCAACATCTCGTTCATAGCTGCAACCAATAATCCGGCGGACCCAGTGGCAAAGTCCCAAACGTAGGAATTCATATCTACTCTGGCTAACTTAGCCAAAAGTTTTGCAACGTAAGAAGGTGTTAAAACGACATCATTTAATTTATCTTGTGAAAAACCCAGCCAACCGTACATTTCATTAAAGAGTTTGCCGGTAAAGTCGGTAGTCAAGCCTATTTTGTAATAACGGCCAAGGTCGTCAACAATTTTATTAAAGACTCTTTTAAGCTGAGTCTCACCGGCAGTGATTTTATTCAAGTTATCACTGGTTAAAGTGTTTTGAAGGGTTCTAACGATGAGGTCTCTTTTCGCATCCGGCAGCGCCTTTTCTGTTAAAAATGCCTTAATTTTTCTAAGAATAATTTCGCCGTCTGTATTACCGGGTTCCGGCGAGGATTTCAGATCTTCTTTTTCTAAAGGCTTTACTTTTCCGGGAACTCCAAGAGTGGCAATGATGGAGGAGGCAACGAGATAAACCCGGTCATTTTCAGACAAGTTTTTTTCGTTCTGATAAATGTCGTTGTTTAACTTTACTAAGCTGGCTTTAATTTCTTGTTCTTTTCGCTCTCTTAATTGCTCTAGTTGTTCAGCGCTGATATTTAAGGTTTTAACTTTCTCAATAAACTTGTCAAATTCGGGGGGGGGTAAGAATGATAGATCTGTGTACTCCCCGACTTTTTGTCCTACACCCAAATTATTTTTAGAGACGTAATAAACCGCAATTGAGTGTTTTAGTTTGCCCAACTCGTCTTTGAACCCCGTCATCCCAATAGCAATGATATCGGTGTAGCTCGTATGGTGGAGCAGAGCGTTTGCATAGTGGACAGCACCGTTTGCCGCAAAAGATTTGATATTTGAATAGTTTGGTTCATTCCGAGCTGTTAAGTTGTCAATGTTCCCGCAAGAGTCGAGTTTTTCAAGCTTACCCTTATAGCCTTTGTATTCGATAAGCACGGGCCAATAGTTGAGGTTTTTATCTTGTAGCAGCAGTTTTGCGTCAGGTCTATTGCCTCCTTTTCCACCGCTTTTGGATAAATATTCGTCAAGCGCCTTGTCGATTTCAGTGTTTAAAGGTTCTTGTTCAAGTTTGTAGTCTAAGTTATAAGATTTCATCCACCCGTTAGCCAGATCGGCAATAAGCGGTTCTACAGATCGAACTTTATTTTTGGTAACTGTTTTAGTCATGCGAAAAGGAAGATTTCATTTTTTAGTCAATGGTCCTAAGAAAAGACCGCCCCGTTACCATTCTAAAGAATTGTGTATTTGCTTTTCACTGCTATAGGAGCTGGGTACAAAACTTTCCCCATTCCTCCATCATATTCCTGCGTTCCAGCTCCATTTTGCTTCTGTCGTAAGCTCCCTTATAAGGATCATTACGTTCGTGCAACATGTTGAGATTTATGGCCTCTTTATCGAATCGTTTGTTATTCCCGAGCACGTCATCCTTTGCCCAAGTTTCAAAACAGCTGCGAGCTGTTGCGTGCTGAGTAGCGATACATTCCTTTCCAATTCTTTTTGATTTTTCCTTGTCGATCCAGCCGATTCCGTCCAGAAGTTTCTTTCTTGCGTGGGCTTTCCGAATGAGTTGATTCATAGCCATATCGGAATAGGGCCTTCCGTAGGAATTACAAAAAACATATGGACTTTCACTGAACCGAACTACGTTCTTGAGTAGCGTAACGGCTGCTTCGTTTAAGAAGATAGTCCGGGAACGTTTTGAGCCTTTAACCTTGTCATCCTCCGGCGGCACATTCCAGATTTTTTTCTCAATATCAATATCCGACCACTTGGCATTTCTAACGGGCTTAGATCTGGCAGCTAGATAAATCGAAAATAGAAGCATCTGGGCGGTTCTGCTTCTCAGAGTACTAACGTCTTTTACAAACTCAGGAATTTCGTGAAAATCTAACCCGGAATAATTTTCCTCTTCCTTTCTGTTTTTATTGTATGGCTCCATTAAGACCCCAAGAGCTCCGGAAAGATCAGCCGGGTTCTCGCGGTTTTTTCTGATTCGAAGAGCTATCGCCCATCGTAAAATAGCTCTAACGTCAGCGAGAATTTTTGAAGATGTAGAGGGACTCCTGTTCCAAACAGGGAGCAAAAGATCCTTAATATCTTCCGGTTCGATACTCTCGATTGCCTTTTCACCGATTTTTGGGAAAACATGGTTCGATAATCTGCTTAATGTATTAGCTTCTCCTTTGACATTGTTTTTCCAGAAATTATTGGTAGCTCTTTCTTTAATCCAATCAAGTGCACATTCTTTAAATGTCTTACGTTTAACTTCTACGGTGCATTCTTCCTTTCCAGCGGTCTTTTGTTCTTTTGGGTTTGTTCCTTTACGGAGCAGTTCAGAGAGCTCGATAGCTTTTTTTCTAGCATCCGAAAGAGTAACCGAGTCGGATGTGCCTATCTTGAAGAGATGTCTTTTCCCTTTCCATGAATAGCGGAAATAAAACTCTTTGCCGTATTTGGTGACACGCAATTGAAGGCCTCGACTTCCGGTAATTGAATAATATCCTTCCGCCGTTAGATTTTTGATTTCTAAGACCGTTGAAACTTGCATCCAAAAACTCCAAATTCAAAGTGGTCACTAAGAAGAAAAAACTCAAAATTTAGTGACCAGTTTAGTGACCATTTAGCTGCGGCTGCATGTGAACTCATGCGAACTTATACGAACAACGCTTGTTACAGTTGTTTCGCAACTTTCTGAATTTTAGAGGATTTTTGAACGCATACGAACTTATGCGAACTAATGAATGGCGGAGAGGGGGGGATTCGAACCCCCGAAACCTTTAAAGGGTTTACACGCTTTCCAGGCGTGCGCCTTAAACCACTCGGCCACCTCTCCGAAAGAGAATTGAATTCTATAGGAAAAAAAAATCCTTGTCATCTCGATTGAATGTAAAAATTTTGAATATTTCCTCTTAAATAGTCCAACGCCCTGATTGCAATAGAAAAGATTTTAAAAATTATTTTTGATTTGAATTTATCCCATTGTGGGAGAAGAGCAAAATTAAGGGTTATCCCGAGAAATACAATCCAAAATAACTCGAGAATGAGGAGCTGAAAAATGAGAATGTTGCGTAGGAACGCATTGTCGTTCTTAACCTTTATGCCGATTGCGGCTGCCGCCGAAAGCGCTTTTGCTGCTCCTGTGGCTGTACCTGAGGAAAAACCAAAGACTGCAGGAAAAATTCTTTTCGTAGTAACTAGCCACGGAGAATTAGGAAATACCGGAAGAAAGACAGGTTATTGGCTCTCAGAAGTAACACGTCCCTGGAAAGTTCTTAAAGACGCAGGATACGAAATTGATTTTATGAGCCCGAAGGGCGGGGAATGTCCTGTTGAGGGGCAAAACCCTTCCGATCCCGTAAACAAGGCTTTTGCTCAGGATCTTTCTGCTCAGAAGAAAATAAATTTCACGATAAAACCTTCAGAGGTAAAGCCGGAAGAATACAAAGCGATCTTTTTTGCCGGCGGTCACGGTGTCATGTGGGATTTTCCGGATAACAAAGAATTAGCAGCAATCACTTCTAAGATTTATGAAAACGGAGGTGTGGTTGCCGCTGTTTGCCACGGCCCCGCAGCCTTGATCAACGTAAAACTTTCCAACGGCAAGTTTCTCGTAGATGGGAAGAAAATTAACAGCTTTACAAATTCGGAAGAAAAGGGTATTGGTTTAGATAAGGTCGTTCCGTTTGCACTGGAGACCGCTTTAGTAAAACGCGGAGCAAAATTTCAGAGCTCGGATAACTTCCAGTCACACGTTGTTGTCAACGACAGAGTGATAACCGGACAGAATCCGATGTCGGCGACGGCCGTCGGCGATGCTATTCGCATTGCTTTGCAAAATTAGATGTTGTTCAAGTGAGGAAACTTCGTGGAAAACAGAATTATTCCCAATATTATCTTGGCAGCCGGTTTCATCGGAGGAGTTGCGCTCCTCGGCGACCAGCTTGGCGACGGAGTAAACGCTCTCTTAAATAAGGATCGTATTGTTACGGTTAAGGGTCTTTGCGAAAAAGAAGTTAAGGCTAACCACGTGATTTGGCCTCTTAGCTTTAATGAAATGGGCAACGACCTTGTAACGGTCTACGATAACCTTGAAAAGAAACAGAGTACGGTTTTTGAATTCCTGAAAAAAGGCGGTATCGATCCTTCTGAGATCTCCTTAGCTGCACCGAAGGTCAACGATACGCTGGCCAACAGTTACGGACCTAATCGACCTCCGTTCAGATACATCATTACTCAGGTCATCACCATTGCAACAGACAAAGTCGATGTTGCCCGTAAACTTATGGAAGCCCAGAGAGAGCTCTTGAAGCAGGGCGTTGCGCTGACTAACGACTACAGTTACATGACGAATTATTCATTCACGGGCTTGAATGAAATTAAACCCAAGATGATTGAGATTGCAACAAAGAACGCAAAAGAAGCTGCTAAGAAGTTTGCAGAGGATTCCGGTTCAAAACTCGGAAAAATCAGAAGGGCAAATCAGGGCGTGTTTTCTATCACGGATAGAGACGGCAACACACCTTTCATAAAGAATGTTCGTGTTGTAACGACAGTCGAATATTTTTTGAATGACTAACAAAAAGAGCGGCATTTTCAACGCCGCTCCTTTTTAGCAAAACTTGATTACTTAGCCTTGCGGGAAGAGAAGAAGCTCTTCTTAGGCTTCGTAACTTTGATGCCCGCTTCAGAAGCGACCAAGAGGACGTCCGCGCCTCTGTTGGCAAAAATTCCGCAGGTGACAACGCCCGGAATCTTATTGATTGCGTTTTCCAGCAGCTGCGGTTCTTTAATCTGAAGACCGTGTACATCGATGATGTTGTTTCCGTTGTCCGTAATGAAATCACGAACAACTGGACGACCGCCCAAATCTTCCACTGCTCTGGAGACAGAGCTCACAGCCATCGGAATGACTTCCAAAGGAAGAGGAAAAGCACCGAGCTGTTTTACAACTTTGCTTTCATCGGCAATACAGACAAATTTTTCAGATGCCTGAGCGACAATCTTCTCGCGTGTCAGTGCTCCGCCGCCGCCTTTGATCATGCAGAAATTTCCGTCAATTTCATCGCAGCCGTCAATATAAACAGGAAGGTAATCAACGATATCGTTCAAATCACAGACAGGAATGCCGTAGGCGAGAAGCTGACGGGTTGTTGCTTCCGAGCTGGAAACGCAGCCTTTTACTTTTTTACCGGAGGTGGCTAATTCAGTGATGAAAAATCCCACCGTTGTTCCGGTGCCTACGCCAAGATATTCTCCTTCGACAACATATTCGAGGGCAGCTTTGGCGGCCATCTGTTTAAGTTGATTCTGTAATTCCATTGTTTTTCCCGAAATAAAAAGAGGCGCTTAAGCGCGCATGTCCGAGATATTTTAGCGATGAGAGAGGCTCTATCCGATGAATACGACTAGATTTTGGGAAGCGAGTTCCGGAGGATGCCTTTTTTGAGAGGATTGCAGAAAAGGATGCGCAGTGGTGAACGTGAAAATCAGTAAAATTGATTGGAAAAGTACAAATATCCCGTATTTTTGATTTATTTGTAAGTTATTTTTTTGTACTAAAATTTCGTATCACTATAAAAGAAAAGGAAAAAATCATTTAAATGAGGTTTTCCCAGAGGCAATTTACTACGAACAAATAACTAATTAACGTGATAAGATTTCCGTTTGCCTGAACAGGACAGGAGGAAGAATGGGATCCGATCCTAAAATTAGAAGAATACTTTGTCAGAGGCTCTTACAGCTCAGACATGAAAACAACCTTACTCAAGCCGAACTTTCCAGCCTGAGCGCGATACCTCAGCCGGTTCTTTCTCTTTATGAGAATCAGGGCAGCTCAAGATCTCCTACGCTATACGCATTAGTGCGTCTTGCCAATTCTCTTAACGTTTCCACTGATTACCTTTTGGGTCGCACGGATGATAAAAGCGGGGCAAGGAATTTGATCTCGGAAGATTCGGTGATCTCTCAGCTTTCAAGAAGAGATCGTCAAGTTCTGCTCAGAGTTGCTGAAGGCCTTCATGCCGCTTCCGTTCAAAAACAAGAAGCGATGAAGTCTAGCCGCACTCAAAAGATCGTTCCTCCTGCAGACGTAAAAAACGCTCGATAAGCGTCGAGCGCTTTTAAGACCGGATGCCGTCTTAGTTCGTGAAATTTCGGCAGCCGGACACCCTAGAAATTTCACAAGGAAGCGAGCCGGCTTTTACATTCTTCGGAGCCGGCGTATGGATGTAGTAGGCCATTCTGAGATTGCCTTTTTGATTTTCAGAGCAGTCTTTATCGAACGTGCAGGCGTATTCTGAACGAGCAAAATCTTGCTGCTCTTGTACGAAGCGTGCCGCAGCCTGATCCCACGATTCCTTATGCTGAGACATATTTATAAGAATCGCTTTCTGAGCTAGTTTGATTCGTGTCGGATTCTTGGCAGAAATATCGAGAAGAGGTCTGAAGACGTGATAGAACTGAGGGGCCGGATGGCTCTTCAGGTAAGTAAGTTTTTCCTGCGCGTCTTCTCTCATTCTGGCTAACTCTTCTGCAGGTGTTCTGTCTGTCAGATCTTTTGCATCGACCCAGCCCCGAGCTGTTCTAAAAATAGTTTTCCCGCCGAAACCTTTATCTTCCGCCCTAAGCGTTAATTTTGCAGGGCGTTTCATTTCATGACATTCTTTGCGTCTGAGCTTGCGGGCTTTTTCTTTTTTAAAAGCTTCGACGTTTTGGTGTTCAAGTTCGTCCAGAGCGATAAGATTGTCTTTCTTTCGGCATGTCAGGACGCCTTTGCCAAGAGTGGCCGTGCCTAAAGGCACGGGACGCTTAAGTTCAGTTCTTAAAGCTCTTAGATAATGGTCCTGCATACTGATTTCAGAGATTTCGATAGCCTTTTCGTCAGGACTTTCTGCAAAATCAGATCTAACTGTTTCAGGAGTAAGTTCGCCCTTATTAGCCTGTGCCAGATTGAATTCTCGGTTCAAACGAGCGTGTTCAACAAGCTCATTGATTTCATAATTGTAGTAATCGGCAGGCAGCTGTTTGCTGACCTTATTCAACGTTTTACCAAGAAGATATTTGTCCCCGCCGAGCGCTGCTACCTTTGCTGCATCAGCCTTCGAGAGACTGCTGACCGCGTCTTTAACGTTTTTATTTGTGATTTCGACGTCCGGGTCCATCGAGCATCCGGAAAGAAGGAAGGCGGCCAGCACTGAGAAAGAGAGAAGGATATTTTTGCGGGCAAATACGTTCATAATTCTTATTAAAAAAATCAGGGTTTTCGTTTATCTAAGGATACTTCATACACAAGTTTTAGGTTGAAAAGATTGTGCCAATTTCCGAAAAATTTCCTAGTTGTCCGTATAGGAATGCGTCTGGAAAAAAGGTCTGCAAACTGGTTAATGAGTGCGGCCGTAATATGAAGCCGAAGAAATTGCTTTGGCCGGATGCGGCGCAGGAAGATTAGTACAGGGCAGACTTTACGAAGAGAAAGCACGATGCGCACGAAGCGGCTTTGCAAAAGCCTGAAAAATTGCGAAACTAGAGCACTAAAGTTTAAAA
>ERZ860388.1940-NODE-1940-length-11959-cov-3.170783_pt1 | contig 11959 bp, 12 predicted proteins | sample MGYA00509978_ERZ860388 | MGnify/ENA primary metagenome ERZ860388 (study PRJEB30046, sample SAMN00715225) | human gut metagenome | study: EMG produced TPA metagenomics assembly of the A metagenome-wide association study of gut microbiota in type 2...
CGTTGGCGGGCAATGGCGGTGTTGCGTACCTTATTGATCATTGCATTTCTTTGGGGATTTGCTTTTTTCACAGGACTGTCTGCTTCGGTGGTTCGTTCGGTATTTATGTTTTCTTTATTTGCTTTGTCGGGGCTGAGCCGCCGAAAGAATTTTTCTTTGAATACGCTTTTTGCGGTGGCTTTCTTTATGCTACTCTGCCGGCCTGTCTGGCTGTTTGACGTTGGTTTCCAACTTTCGTTTTGTGCAGTGACGGCCATATTGCTGTTGCAACCGCGGATATACAGGTGTTTTCCCGAAGTACATTCCCGCATCGGCCATTATCTGTGTGGCTTGATGAGTGTCTCTATTGCTGCGCAGATTGGTACGGTTCCGTTGGTACTTCTGTATTTTTCCCGATTCTCTACACATTTTTTGCTGACCAATTTATTGGTAATACCTCTTGTTTCCTTTATTATGTATGCAACTGTCATCATGTTGTTGTTTACGCCTTATTTTCCTCTTCAATCGATTGTTGCGATAGGAGTAAAGTGGCTGATCGGATTGTTGAACTCTTGTGTCCGTTGGGTAGAGCAACTTCCCTGGGCATCCTTTGATGGCATATGGCTTTACGGTACGGATGTGTTGGGTATTTATCTTTTTCTCTTTTTATTAGGATACTATTTGGATACATGCAAAGCGAGGAATTTGATTCTTTGTGTTTTCTGTTTGTTGGCTGTTTGTACTTGCCATATGGTACGGCAGGCTAATGATCGTCCTAAACCGGGTTTTGTGTTTTATAATGTTCGTAACTGCCCTGCGGTTCACTGTTTGGCAGCCGATGGGCATTCCTGGCTGATTTATGCAGATAGCATTCCGGATACTTCCCGCTTGCGTAAAGCTGTTTCCGGATATTGGAATCGCTTGCATCTGGAGCCGCCACAGGCTATTATTACGGACTATACAGGGGATATGTTGGCTTATCGTGATCATATCCTTTCTTATTCCGGTCGGCGCATTTGTGTGGTTAGTGATAACCGTTGGCGAAACAAATGGGCGGCTCAGCCGTTATCCATAGATTATCTTTATTTGTGTAAGGGGTATGATGGCTGTTTGAAAGAACTGTTGGGGTTGTTTACAGTTCGTACTGTAATATTGGATGCTTCCCTTTCTGATCGTCGCCGGCAGGCATACGGGCAAGAGTGCAGACGGTTGGATCTTCCTTTTATATCATTGCCGGATGAAGGTTCTGTGAGCTTTATGCTTTAAGTATGAAGAAATATCGTAATTTTGCCGTGAAATAATATATAGTATATGTTGACTAAAGTAATTGAACAAGCTAAGATAGATCATTTTACGAAATGGTTTGAACGTGCTGATAAGATAGTGATTGTGTCTCATGTGTCGCCCGACGGTGATGCGATCGGTTCCTCTTTAGGGTTAGCCCAGTTTTTGGATTCACAGGATAAAACCGTCAATGTTATTGTGCCCAACGCTTTTCCCGATTTCCTGAAATGGATGCCTGGCAGTAAAGATATTCTGCTTTATGACCGCTACAAGGAGTTTGCTGATAAATTGATAAATGAGGCTGATATTATTTGTTGTCTCGACTTTAATTCTTTGAAACGTATTGAGGAAATGGCGGATTCGGTAGCTGCTTCCCCCGCCCGTAAAATCTTGATTGATCATCACCTTTATCCGGAAGATTTTTGTCGGATCGTCATTTCTCATCCGGAAATTTCTTCCACTTCCGAACTTGTTTTCCGTTTGATTTGTCGTATGGGGTATTTTAGTGATATTTCTCGTGAAGGCGCCGAATGTATCTATACGGGTATGATGACCGATACCGGAGGGTTTACGTATAATTCCAATAACCGTGAGATTTACTTTATTATAAGCGAACTGTTGTCTAAAGGAATCGATAAGGATGATATTTATCGAAAGGTGTACAATACTTATTCGGAGAGCCGGCTGAGATTGATGGGATACGTATTGTCGAATATGAAAGTCTATCGTGAGTACAATTCCGCATTGATTTCTTTGACTAAAGAAGAACAAGGTAAGTTCGACTATATTAAAGGTGATAGCGAAGGATTTGTCAATATCCCTCTTTCAATAAAGAATGTTCGTTTCTCTTGTTTCTTACGGGAAGATACAGAGAGAAGGATAATTAAAATCTCCTTGCGTTCTGTCGGAACATTTCCTTGTAATAAGTTAGCTGCGGAATTCTTCAATGGCGGTGGACATCTGAATGCCTCAGGCGGTGAGTTTACCGGTACGATGGCCGAAGCTAAGCAGGTTTTTGAAGAAGCGCTGAAAAAATATAAAACGTTGCTGACGGAAAACTAAAAAAAAGATGAGGCGATTAATGGGAGATGGAAGAAGTAGATGAGCCTTTTAGGCGATGGGTTTTACCTTATTGGAACGGTGAGTTTCATCCTGTTGCAACACTAAGTTTCATTCTATCGGAACAATGAGTTCCAATAGAATGAATCATAGTACTTCTCCTATCTTCCAGTTCCCCTTAATCCTCCTTTTTCTCTTAATTCCCTCCTTTCTTTTGAACTAAATAAGTTAAAAGTGTTGAACTTTCAACTCTCAACATTCAATTTTCAACTAAATTGCGGTACATTTGTACGGACATATAGTTAAGATACAGACGAATGAAGAAACTTATATTATTATTTATCTCTTTGCTGGCTGTTGGAGCCGCTTTTCAATCATGTGATAATACGAAGACCTATGCCGAGATGCTTGAGGAAGAGAGAGATGGTGTGAATGATTTTATTAATAAGTATAATATTCAGGTAATCTCCGAAAGTGAATTTCTGGTGGATACCATCACTAAATGTGAACCCGATTATCCGGGATACAATCAATATGTCGGTTTTTCGAATGGTGTCTACATGCAGATTGTGAAACGTTTTGGAACTCCGCGTGCATCATCTGTTCCTTATCCGAATCTGGAGTCTGCTCTCCCGTTTGAGAACAACAATCTGATCCTTGCACGCTTTATAGAGAAAGATATTCTTACAGACTCCATTACATTAGCTTCTAATGTCGATAATCCCTATTTAGGATTTTTGAATGATTATCCGGCAGGCTTCCGCTATACGGTTAGTGGGACTACTATTTACGGGCAGTTTGTGCAGGAGCCGGGGATTTCTTCTTACTATTATTATGACTATACCATAGATGGCATGTATGGCACTTCTGTTCCTGCAGGCTGGCTTATGGCGTTGCAATATGTGAAAGATGGTGCGCACGTAAAATTGATTGTTCCTTCGAAGAGTGGACACTCGATTGCACAGCAGAAAGTATATCCTTACTTCTATGATATACGGGAACTTTCTATCGATTAATACAACACTGATACAACTAACTTTAATTTTTGATATTTAAATCCTTATGACTTTAATCAAATCTATCTCTGGTATCCGCGGAACGATTGGCGGAGGGGCAGGCGAGGGATTGAACCCGCTTGACATAGTGAAATTCACGTCGGCTTATGCCACTTTGATTCGTAAAACATGTAAATCGACCAGTAATAAAATCGTTGTAGGCCGTGATGCACGTATCTCCGGTGAAATGGTGAAGAACGTAGTAGTCGGTACTCTTATGGGTATGGGTTGGGATGTAGTGGATATTGATCTTGCTTCTACTCCTACTACCGAGTTGGCTGTAACGATGGAGGGAGCTTGCGGAGGTATTATCCTGACTGCTTCGCATAATCCTAAACAGTGGAATGCATTGAAGCTTCTCAACGAGCATGGTGAGTTCCTAAATGCAGCCGAAGGAAATGAGGTTCTTCGCATTGCCGAAGCGGAAGAATTTGATTATGCCGATGTAGACCATCTCGGTTCTTATCGCAAAGACCTTACTTATAACACAAAGCATATTGACAGTGTGCTGGCACTTGACTTGGTGGATGTGGACGCTATTAAGAAAGCAGACTTCCGTGTGGCGATCGATTGTGTAAATTCGGTTGGTGGAATTATACTTCCCGAATTGTTGGAACGTTTGGGTGTGAAGCATGTAGAGAAGCTCTATTGTGAGCCTACCGGAAACTTTGCACACAATCCGGAGCCGCTTGAAAAGAATTTGGGAGATATCATGGATCTTATGAAAGGCGGTAAGGCAGATGTGGCTTTTGTTGTAGATCCGGATGTGGATCGCTTGGCTATGATTTGTGAAAACGGTGTGATGTATGGCGAAGAATATACATTGGTAACCGTGGCAGATTATGTATTGAAGCATACTCCGGGCAATACGGTTTCTAATTTAAGTTCTACCCGCGCTTTGCGTGATGTGACTCGTAAATACGGTATGGAATACAATGCTTCGGCGGTAGGCGAGGTAAATGTGGTGACTAAGATGAAAGCTACCAATGCCGTTATTGGTGGTGAAGGCAACGGTGGAGTTATTTATCCGGCCAGTCATTACGGACGTGATGCTTTGGTAGGTATCGCCCTTTTCCTCAGCCACTTGGCTCATGAAGGTAAAAAGGTGAGCGAGTTGCGTGCTACTTATCCTCCTTACTTTATTGCCAAGAATCGTGTAGATCTCACTCCGGAAATAGATGTGGATGCTATTTTGGCTAAGGTGAAAGAAATCTATAAGAGTGAGGAAATTAATGATATCGACGGTGTGAAGATTGATTTTGCCGACAAATGGGTACACTTGCGTAAGAGTAATACGGAACCGATTATCCGTGTGTATAGCGAGGCATCTACAATGGAAGCTGCCGAAGAGATCGGGCAGAAGATCATGGATGTCATTAACGATTTGGCAAAAAAATAAAACTGTATTTAGTTTTAGCTGATACAGTATTTATTGTTGTAATCATAAAGTAATTCAGTTAAACTACACATATTAAAGAGGAGGCCAGTGGCTTCCTCTTTCTTTTTATATATACCTGTAAGAATCTCTTTAGGAAGTATTCTTAGTATACTTTAAAACGGCTTTTAGTAGAGATAGGAGTATATGGCGATATGTTTCATTATCGGTTGTGATAACATTTCGCTATTATACTTTGTTCGAAGTGTGTAACGCAATGACTTTCTCTATCTCTCCTTCAAAATTTGGAGTAAACACCTCTTTTCCCAGGTTCTCTTTTATCTCTTCCAAACTCCAGAATCGGCCACCATTTAATTCATCGCTGGGGTGTATTTCTCCGTCGTATACGGTTTTGTGTACGAAGACGAGCTCCCGTTCGCGGGCAGATTCAAAAATATAACTGGTTAACTTTTCCGGCATAAAATCCGTGATACCTAATTCTTCCTGTGTTTCGCGTCTTAGGGCAATATCTACACTTTCCCCCAAGTCGATGTGCCCTCCTACAGAGGTATCCCATTTTCCCGGCTGTATGTCTTTCCAATCCGGACGTTTCTGTAAATATAACTCTCCTTTACTATTGAAAACATGCAGGTGTATTACCGGATGGAGCAGTTTACTGCCGTTGTGGCATTCGCCACGGGTGGCGGCAGAGATGATGTTTCCTTCTTCGTCTACAATGGGGAACATCTCTTCGTTATTATCGCTTTGCATCTTTATTGTCTTTTAAAAGGTTTAGTTCGCCTTGAATGGCATATGAATGTTTATGGGATCAGCAATGATGAATCTCCGTAACTCAGAAAACGGAAACCATGACTGAGTGCATAGTCGTATATCGTTCGCCAGTTTCCTTTTACAAATGCTGAAACCAAAAGCAACAAGGTGCTTTGCGGTTGGTGGAAATTGGTAATCATTGCTTTTACTATCTTATAGTCGTATCCGGGGGCGATGATGATCTGTGTACTGGTGTGCAAAGTCTCCATACCGTTGTGATCAAGGTAATCCAGTATTTTCTGGAGCGCCACGACCGGCGGAATCTCATCGTATTTTTCGTAGGGTTGCCATTGGCGTACATGGAGTTCCTCTTCTGTTGCTTGCGGATTGGCAGCCAGAGTTACTCCGATGTGATACAAACTTTCTAAAGTACGCACTGAGGTTGTTCCCACGGCAATGGCACAGGCGTTATGGTCGATCAACTTCCGGAGGGTCGAACGTGAGACGGAAATGTATTCCGTATGCATTTCGTGTCCTTCAATTTCTTCACTCTTTACCGGTTTGAATGTTCCTGCGCCCACATGCAATGTCAGTTCTTCCAGATCGACTCCTTTTTCCCGGAGAGTATCCAGTATCCGTGGTGTAAAGTGAAGTCCTGCTGTCGGGGCGGCTACGGAACCCTTTATTTTTGAATATACCGTTTGATAAGTCTCCTTGTCACTTTCCTGGGTTTCCCGGTTCAGGTAGGGCGGGATGGGCAACTCTCCGAAAACCTCTAAGATATCGGCAAAGGTGACTTCGGAATTATTCCAAGAGAAGTCTACCCAGTGGCTTGTTCCCCGGCATTCGCCACGTGTGGCGGTAAGCGTGAGTGGATGTCCCTTTACCGTCAGTTCTCTGTGGAGCGGACCCTCTTTCCATTTTTTTAGGTTGCCGATCATACAGAGCCATGCTGCGTGTTCCGTTTGCTGAAAGTTCAGTGCGTAGTCATTCGGTTGGACAGGCTCGAGACAAAACACCTCTATCAGTGCTCCTGTCTCTTTACGGAAGTGGAGGCGGGCCTGAATTACTTTCGTGTTGTTGAATATCATCAGGCTGTCTTTGGCGAGGTATTCGGGAAGAGAGGTAAACACGTCTTCGGTTACTGCACCTTGACGGTATACGAGCAGTTTTGACTGGTCACGTACGGGAAGGGGAAATTTGGCGATACGTTCCTCTGGCAGGGGATAGTTGTATTCGTTAATACGGATATGTTTAGGGTTTTCTTTCATCTTTTCTTTCATTACGATCGCAAAAGTAACTATATTTGCCCTAAATTGTAGTTTGTGAACGGTAAATTGTAAATAGAAAAATGAAAATAGGTGATAAAGTGCGCTTTCTCAGTGAAGTAGGCGGGGGAATTGTGAAAGGTTTCCAGGGAAAAGACATTGTGTTGGTGGAAGATGCGGACGGGTTTGATATCCCGATGCAGGTTCGTGAGTGCGTGGTGATTGAAACGGATGACTATAACATAAATAGAAAACCGGCTGCGGCTCCTAAAAAGGCTGAAGAGCCTGCCAAGCCCGTCAAACCGGAAATTCCTGCTCTACAGCGTCAACCGGAAATGCGGGGTGGAGATGCTCTGAACGTTTTTTTAGCTTTCGTGCCCGAAGATGTCAAGGCTATCAGCAGCACTGCTTTCGAGGCTTATCTGGTGAATGATAGTAATTACTATCTTTATTATACTTACCTCAGTGCTGAAGGCAAGGCTTGGAAAACTCGCTCTCACGGATTGGCAGAACCTAATACGAAGCTGTTTCTTGAGGATTTTGCCAAAGACGTATTGAATGAATTGGAGCGTGTTTCCATACAGTTTATTGCTTTTAAGGACAGTAAGACTTTCTCTGTGAAACCGGCGGTCAGTGTGGAACTTCGTATCGATACGGTAAAGTTCTATAAACTGCATACTTTCCGTGAATCGGATTTCTTTGAAGAGCCGGCATTGATTTATGATATCATAACAAATGATGTTCCGGCTAAGCAGGTGTATGTTTCGGCCGAAGAAATACAGGCGGCTCTGTTGCAGAAAAAAGATGTGGAGAAACCTAAATCACAGCCGATCGTGAAACGGGGTGTTTCCAATGGTATTGTGGAGGTAGATCTGCATATCAATGAATTGTTGGATGATACTCACGGCATGAGTAATGCCGAGATATTGAATTATCAGTTGGATAAGTTTCGCGAGGTGATGGAACGGTATAAGACAAAGCGCGAACAAAAAATCGTTTTCATTCACGGTAAGGGCGACGGAGTACTCCGTAAGGCCTTGCTTGATGAGTTAAAGCGCAAATATAGCACTTGCCGTTCTCAGGACGCTTCTTTTCAGGAATATGGCTTTGGAGCCACATTGGTAACTATTCGTTAGGTTTCGTTACGAAGTAATGATAGAAAAAAAAGGTGCCGATGCGTAAAACCGTCGACACCTTTTTCACATTTATGTATTAATCAATTTACTTGCTCAGTTCAATGCCTTTATTCTTTAAAGTGATGTTCAGTAAAGCTGTGTATTTGGCGTACTGTTCATCGGTGAGCGTTCTTTTCATCAATTTCAGATTTCCGTATACGGCGTTGTGTAACTTTGTTTCCTTATTTTTTCTGGCAACAGTAGCACGTCCCATCTGTTCTGTGAAATATTCACAGATATTGGAAACCTCTTCACTTTGTACTGAATTTAAATTCAGATACTGACTCAACTTATTTACGTTGATGTTTCCTTCCCATTTTGCAGTCGTAGGTTGGTTTCCTGCTGCAAAAGTCATAGCAGCCAGGCAGAATGCTGCCACGAATGTTAATCCTAATCTTTTCATAATACCTACTTTTTAATTGTTATACCTAAAAACTAATCCTAAAAACTAAATCTAATACCTATTGAAAACGTAGTTAAGCGCTTAATTTTTCTTTTTACCTATGCAAATATAAGAATATGTTTTATAGCATAAAAATAAAACAGAGATAAAGTGCATATTACACATGCATTTATTGATGTATATCAATAAATGAGCATTAAAAAGTAGAAGATATGTCTTTAAATGCAATCTATTTGAAATACGTTTGCCTACACGGAACAGAATAGTGTCACAAGAAACGGTACGCTGAAATCCACAATAAAGCCATGAAAGATGGAAATTATAACAAATTCTTTTCCGCAATAGCGGGTAATGATGGGTAGGGTAGTATCCATGGTGGTAGCACCGCCTACGGAGATGGGAGCCAGCCGGCCGAAAAACTTCACGAAGAGTGAGGCACCTAACAGGGCTATAATTTCACGAAGAATATTCGATAGCAATGCAATCGTTCCTAATTCTGCCCCTTTATATTCGGTGATGAAGATACTGGAGAGCGAATAATAACCGAATCCGGCACCTACCGCCATACAATCTGTAGCCGAACGGTGGGGTAGGAACAAGCTGGCAACGGCACATCCGGCTAACGTGCCCAGTATTGTCATGACAGGTAGAAAGAGCAACCGTGGATTGAGCGAGCGGAAACTTTTCAGTGTATTCGGATCGTTACCGATACTGATTCCGACACAGAACATCAGACCGCACAGGGCATAATAGCTTAGATTGCTGTGAGTGAAGTCATACGGAATCAGATGATATAACCCGCAAAAGGTTCCTGCGATAAAGAATGAAACGATAATAAGACTCCCTTTCATTGCTTCGCCTCCTTATTCCTTATATATATAAGGTACCACAGTCCCCATGCTGCCAGTGCACTTCCGGCAACGGCAGCGAATGTGATGGCAAGAGCTTCCAGGCCGATGGCATGCAGGCTCCTGATGATCGTTTCGTTTCCTCCTACGTCGATGCCTAATAGAAAAAGCAGTAGCCATATCAGTAGGGTGATCACTTTATGAATCCACGAAAGACGTTTGCTCCGCAACAGATAGCCGATGAGCATTCCTGTGAGCATTATTCCGATAATAGTAAACATGATTTCCGTACTTTTAGGCAAAAGTACTAATAAGAAGTGAAACTCGGAAGAAGGTAGTAAAGGAATCCTGCGTTGTCTATCTGTAACTACGTCGAAAACGAGTCGGAAGAACGGAATGAATTGTTATTGCTTATATGATATTCGTGCATAACGAGAAAGGTGGTTACTGCTGAACAGTAAACCCATTAATGAGGTTGTAGAAGTTTTCGAGAAATAATTATCATAAAAAGGCTTCCTGCTGTTGTATAGTTGAACAACTATTCGTATCTTTGTGTTATGGAAAGAGAAATCGTAGCATATAAAAGCCACTTCAAAGAGTTTTTCGATAGCTTGGACAAAGGGGTACAGGATAAGATATTATACGTATTGATGTTGTTGCAAACACAAGACCGTGTTCCTGTGAAGTTTATGCGACTCATCGAAGATGGCATTTATGAGCTGAGAATAGAGTGGCAAGCTAATATCTATCGAATTTTCTTTTGTTATGATGAGGGGCGGATTATTGTACTGTTTAACTGCTTTCAGAAAAAGACGCAAAAAACGCCAAGAAGTGAAATTGAAAAGGCTAAAAAATTAAGAAAGGAATATTATGGAAGCAAAGACAAATGAAGAAATTTTCAACGTAAGTAAACTCATTGATGAGCGTTTCGGAGAAAAAGGAACTGTAAACCGTATAGAAGCAGAAGAAAAGGCTTATGCTTTCTATACGGGACAGATAATTGAAGATGCGCGGAAAAAGGCCAAAATAAGTCAAACTGAACTGGCTCGGCGAATAGGTTCTGATAAATCATATATTTCGCGTGTAGAAAACGGACAGACAGAACCTAAAGTGTCAACATTCTATCGTATAATGAATGCATTGGGTTGTAGGATTGAATTTTCAATGATGTTATAAAGTTAAGGGTTGCACTATTGCAACCTTTTTTTAATATCGCTGACAGATCCTTCCGGGTTGGTTTGCTCGAGATGTAGAAATTGCTGGTATTCATTATCCTGTGTTTCATACCTTAACTTTGTAGTATCTTAACAATCTAAAGACAAACCGTTGATCCATATTGCCTTGCCAATGGGCTTCGCGTGTCGGAGATTTTACTTATATTAGTGCTTACACAATCAAAAATATAAGTATTTCGTCATACGCGCAAAATAGCAATATTTTTTTATCGTTCGTCGTACTTTTCATCTGTGAGATTGATCTTTACGCTTGTTTCTGTGCTGATGCTCACGATTCCGAGTCCGCCGTGCACATTACTGGCAAAGACAATCGGTTCCATGATGGTTTCATCGTACGCATCGGAGTCGATTAGATTCAGTGCTTTAAAATACAGAAAATCCGTTTCGTTGATACTGAGCAGTCGGACGTGGCAATCGCTGATTTTCCGTTTGACGGTGTGAGGCGGAAAAAGATTCGGCCACTCTTCATAACTTGTAGCATAAACTGTCATCGTATAACTTTGTCCGGCGAAGCGGCTGTTATCGAATACTCCATAGATGTTTTCTGCTTGTTCGAACAGATCGTTGTCATTTCCCGACATGGATGGACGTCCGTCGGTGAGGACTACATCTTCGCGGGAAAGCATTCGAAAGTTTTGGCAGGTAAGTATTGTGTCCTTTAGTTCGGGACTGAAAATGGTAGCGTAGATCGTGTTACGGCGATCCAGAACGAGCCGGTAATAATTCCTCGTATTATCAGTGCGGTCAGAAAACGTGATACGGTAACGCAGGCGGTTTGTATAATAGTTGTCGTACTCATTGACCGGGACGGTTGCTGTGTCTACCCGTACGATGGGCATCGGTGGCTGTGGGACGATTACTTCTGCCCAAGCATGATGGACACCGTCTCCGGTCATGGCATCGATACGTACTTTGTCTCCGGGCTGGAACTTTGTGGTAATAAGAAAGCGTTTCTGAAGGGAGGTGAATTCCCCTTCGGGCATCGGCAATGCTTCCGGAGTCTCTACCAATGCGTCATTCACCCGGATCTCTACGCTGGCGTCAGCGACGTGGCTGATTACATTCTGCCCGCTTTTATTGAGATAGAGCACATTATTTGTGCTGTCGGCATTGATGAGTGCGTTCATTATCAGCTTGGGCGGGTTGGCTTCTTTATTAAAAGGGATTTCATTTTCACAACTGCTGATGAATGTCGACAGCAGAAAAAGAAGCAACAGATTCTCTCTTTTTATCATAATGCTTAGAATTTATAAGTGTAAGTGACGGAAGGAATACAGGGCAATATGGTCAGCTTGGTTATTTTCCGCTTTCCGGGTATATATTGATAGTAGATTTTCCCATTTTCCTGATTTTTGATATATGCGGCGTATCCACCGCTTCCGTTACTGTATACCAAGGTCGGATTCATTGCATTGTAGGCGTTGTAAAGGCTGATATTCCAGGTACGGATACCATGTTTGGTCTTTTTATTGAAATTGACGCCTATGTTGAGGCGGTGACTGGCGGG
>ERZ860388.1949-NODE-1949-length-11918-cov-3.027986_pt1 | contig 11918 bp, 5 predicted proteins | sample MGYA00509978_ERZ860388 | MGnify/ENA primary metagenome ERZ860388 (study PRJEB30046, sample SAMN00715225) | human gut metagenome | study: EMG produced TPA metagenomics assembly of the A metagenome-wide association study of gut microbiota in type 2...
CGGTAATAAAGTTACCGATGTACACGAAGGACTCTACGGAGAATGTGATCTGACTTTCACCGACGCACTTCCTCTGGAAGAAATCGACGTACTTTTCTTCTGTACCGCCCACGGCGATACAAAGAAATTTATCGAAAGCCATAATATACCGGAAGATCTGAAAATTATCGATCTTTCAATGGATTATCGTATCGCATCACCGGATCATGACTTCATCTACGGATTGCCGGAATTGAACCGTCGTGCCACCTGTACGGCCAAGCATGTAGCCAATCCGGGATGTTTTGCAACCTGCATCCAATTAGGACTTCTTCCCTTGGCCAAACACTTGATGCTGAATGGCGATATAATGGTAAATGCTATCACAGGAAGCACAGGAGCGGGAGTAAAACCGGGTGCCACCAGTCATTTCAGTTGGCGTAATAACAACATGAGTGTGTACAAAGCCTTTGACCATCAACATGTACCCGAGATCAAACAATCGCTGAAACAACTTCAAAACAGTTTCGACTCTGAGATTGATTTTATCCCTTACCGGGGTGATTTTCCACGGGGTATCTTTGCCACATTAGTGGTAAAAACCAAAGTAGCATTGGAAGAAATCGTACGCATGTATGAGGAATATTACGCAAAAGACTCATTCGTACACATCGTAGACAAAAACATCGATCTCAAACAAGTGGTCAACACCAACAAATGCCTGATACATCTGGAGAAACACGGAGATAAGCTGCTTATTATCTCATGCATCGACAACCTGTTGAAAGGTGCCAGCGGACAGGCAGTACACAATATGAACCTGATGTTCAATCTGGAAGAGACGGTAGGTCTCCGGTTAAAGCCATCGGCTTTTTAGATTGACGATTGGACGATTTACAATTAGACGATTGGAGTTACTTCAATTGTAAATCGTAAAATTAATAGTAGTAACTCCAATCGTCTAATTGTAAATCATAAAATCGTAAATATCATCATGAACCTATTCGATGTATATCCTTTATTCGACATAAACATAGTAAAAGGAAAAGGTTGCCATGTATGGGATGAAAACGGAACAGAATATCTCGACCTCTACGGAGGCCATGCCGTTATCTCCATCGGACATGCCCATCCACACTATGTAGAGATGATTAGCAGCCAAGTGGCACAACTCGGCTTTTATTCCAACTCGGTTATCAACAAGCTGCAACAGGAAGTGGCTGCACGCTTGGGAAAGATTTCCGGTTATGACGATTACTCACTGTTCTTGATCAACAGTGGTGCGGAAGCAAACGAAAATGCCTTGAAACTGGCCTCTTTCCATACCGGACGAACCAAAGTGATCTCCTTTTCCAAAGCTTTCCACGGACGTACTTCACTGGCTGTAGAAGCGACCGATAATCCTAAAATCATCGCTCCCATCAATGCGAACGGACATATCACTTATCTTCCTCTGAACGATACGGAAACAATGAAAGCCGAACTGGCCAAAGGGGATATCTGTGCTGTTATCATCGAAGGTATTCAGGGAGTAGGAGGTATTAAAATACCGACTGCAGAATTCTTGCAAGAGCTACGTAAGGCATGTACAGAGAATGGGGCCGTACTTATCCTTGATGAAATTCAGAGCGGTTACGGACGTAGCGGTAAATTTTTTGCGCACCAATATGCAAGTATCAAACCCGACATTATCACAGTAGCCAAAGGTATCGCCAATGGTTTTCCAATGGCCGGTGTACTCATCAGCCCGATGTTCAAACCGGTTTACGGTATGTTAGGAACGACTTTCGGAGGAAATCACTTGGCCTGTGCCGCGGCATTAGCAGTTATGGACATCATTGAGCAAGATCGTCTGATCGAAAATGCAGCCAACATCGGTGCTTACTTATTGGAAGAATTGAAAAAATTCCCACAAATCAAAGAAGTACGCGGATGCGGACTTATGATTGGCATGGAGTTCGAACAGCCGGTAAAAGAAATTCGCAGCCGTCTCATCCATGAACAGAAAGTATTCACCGGAGCAAGTGGAACAAATGTTATCCGACTATTACCCCCTCTCTGCCTCAGCAAAGCAGAAGCGGATGAATTCCTCATCAGATTCAAGAAAGTACTTTAACAATAAAAATGCCGGTATATCGTCTTCTATTCAGAGATTATACCGGCATTTATTTTATATCCGGAAGAACAACCTTCCTACTGTTCTTTCAAACGAAACGACCTCTCAAAATAAAGTATAGACTCTTGTATAAGAAAAGTATACACTCTTACCATATAAAAGTATAGAGTTCTACCATGCAAAAGTACAGACTTTTGCACGCGCAAAGAAGTCCGAAGTTAAAACAATATTAATCAGGCTGTTATTACATCTTGAGAAATCATAGACAAAGCGTAAATTTCTTCTTCAGACGTATATCCTCCGAGCTTGCACCAACCAAGATTTCAAAATCACCCGGTTCTACTTTCCACTCCATATTACGGTCTAATATTTCCAATGCTTCCGGTTTCAAAACAAAATGTATACGCTTGGTTTCACCGGGTGCCAAATATACTTTCTCAAAGCCACGCAGTTGAGAATCATAAGTGACCACAGAACTCACCAGGTCACGGATGTACAACTGTACGATCTCTTCACCGGCACGTTTTCCGGTATTGGTCACATCGACAGCAACTTTCACCTCTCCCTGAGTACCATGTTTGGGTGCTTCCACCTCAAGATTAGCATAAGAATACGTAGTATAACTCAATCCATATCCAAACGGATAAAGCGTTCCAAGCACACGCGTACTGCCGCTTCCATTAGGTCCCGACTTCGGTTGAGCCCCGTGAGAACCTTTCTTAAAAGGAAAGTTCAGTTCGATCTGTCCTACGCTTTTCGGAAAAGTGACGGAGAGCTTCCCACTCGGATTATGTTCACCAAAAAGAGTTTCTGCAATCAATCGTCCACCTTGATAACTGGGAAACCAGGCCTCAAGAATGGCAGGCAAGTGAGCATCCGCCCAGTTTATAGTCAACGGCTGACCATTGATCAATACCAGAACAACCGGTTTACCCGTAGCATGCAATGCCTCCAACAATTGTTGCTGACGTCCCGGCAGTTCCAAAGAAGTACGCGAGCGACTTTCGCCTACCCGAAATTCATCCTCACCCAACACGGCAATAACAACATCTGCGGTTTCTGCTTGTTTCACCGCCCGTTTTATACCATCTTGTTCATCGGCAGTAAGCGGAGTATGAAAAAGCTCACTTGCAGGCCAACCTTTGTCAACAACATCGCATCCTTTTTCATATATCACTTCCGCGCTGTTTTGCAGATATCCTTTTACGCCTTCCAACACTGTTATAGTAGAAAGCCCGTTAGGACCATAACGACTGATCATGAAATTGTCTTCATCCGCCAAAGGACCGGCAACAAGTACTTTCTTTATTTTCTGCTTGTCTAAAGGAAGAAATTGATTCTCATTTTTCAACAGAACCATTGCCTGGCGCTGCATCTCATTCACAAAGTCCGGATGTTTATCAGCACCTACTACCTTATCTGCCAATGCAGGTTCTACAGGATAAGGATTATCGAAGAGCCCCATACGAAACTTTACGGCAAGTACCTCACGTACCCGTTGATCGATAACCGACATCGATATCTTATTCCCGGCAAGCAAACGACGAACCGGTAAAATGAAATCGTTAGGCGGTGTGAAATGAGTACGAACATTCATACCGGCTTCAAGTACCTGACGCACTGCATCGTCATAACTATCGGCCACCTTATGCTTGGTATAAACAAACTCTACAGCCTCGCTGTCGCTGACCACATATCCATCGAAACCATATTCCTCACGTAGCAACTTAGTAAGAAAATAATAACTGGCCGATACCGGCACACCGTCCCAATCGTTGTAACTGCTCATCACTCCCCAAGGTTTCGTCTCCTTTATAACCCGTTTGAAAGGATAAAGCAGCAACTCATGCATTTCGCGGGGAGAGACGTGCGGATCGGTACGGCAATGTCCGTCACGCCCGCCTTTCGGAATGCTGTATACGGCAAAATGTTTCAAAGTAGCTCCGATACCTTCAGACTGAATGCCATTCACCATCTGTATACCCAATTCTGCTATAAGGAAAGGATCTTCTCCGTAACACTCCAGCGTACGCCCCCAGCGAGGATCACGCACCACATCGAGAATGGGAGCATACACATTGGTATATCCCAACGCTCTCCCTTCTTTGCCGACAATATGTCCGGCTCGGTTCACCAGATCGCGATTCCATGTACACCCGATGGCTACCGGAGCCGGCAGAGGAGTCGCTAACGTATGATTCAATCCATGAATACCTTCGTTGGAGAAATCGACCGGAATCCCTAACCGCGTCTGTTCCACAAACCAACGTTGCGTTTCATAAATGGCTTTCACATGATTCGAAAACGGAATAATCAAGTCATAAGCTCTTTTATAACCTCTACCCACTCCATTCAACTGCTCGTCGATATTGGCAATCCCGTCTTTCCAGACCTCCTCTTTCCAGCGTTCGGTAGGAAGAGAGTCTTTCAATACACGTCCAAAGCCATAAAGAGTGGCAAGCTGACAGCTTTTCTCTTCAATGGTCATTTGAGACAGTAAATCTTCCACTCGCTTCTCGATGGGTTGGGTAGGATCTTCATAAATATCCTTCTTCCCATTTTTATTGAAATCAATCCAACCCTTCTTATAAATGGAAGACGAACGTACCTGCACTTCATCGGAGGAAACCGGTAAAGCAAAAGAGTTTTGTCCTGCAAGCAACAAGGACACAAACAGAAAAAAATTTCTCATAAATATATGTATAGAACTAATTATAGGGTCCTATGAGCCATGCAATAATAATGATATAAACATCGAAAGAATATTCATCCTTGAAATATTCTGAGAATTTTTGCATTGCTTTTGATATATGTTTTTCAACTGCAGTTGTCGATATCTGCAATTTTTCGGCTATCTCACGATTTTTAAGGCCTTCAAAACGACTCAATATAAAAACTTCCCGGCAACGCTCGGGCAACTGATCTACTACCTGAGTGATTTTTTCTTTCAACTCTTCATACAACAGTTTGTGTTCTATTTCCAAGCCAAAATCGATATGATACAGTCTCTCTTCACCTTTGGCAAAGGACAGGTATTCAATCTCGTATTTTTGGATGACCTGCTCGTGCTTAATATGATTCAAACAACCATTACGTACCATAGCGAACAAGAACGAAGGAATAGAGACAGAGACAACAGAGACGGAAGATCGCTTTTCCCACAAAATGGCAAAACAATCCTGAACAATATCCTGTACGACTTCTTCATCTTGAATATATCGCTTACCAAAACCTACCAATCTCTGATAATATCGTTTGAAAACATATTCAAATGCATCCCGACTCCCGCAACTGATTGCTTTAATCAATGTTTTTTCATCACTATTCACATCCATACGGTAACTACCTGTCCACTGCCTTACAAGTAAATTAATGGTTAAACAAATTATCTACAAAATTAATATATAAATTCATAAAACCAATTTTACCGGGTGAAAAACACCTATTCTATTTTAACTTGCGCATCGTCAATATCAAAAACAGGATCTGAAGCATCGGATATTGTACGGCCTTTGTATTTAAAGCCGGAAAAAGTAACATTGGTAATCTTACCCGTAGATTCATTATGTATAAGAACACTTGCATCATCTCCCCGGGTGTATTCAATGTTTTCGAAACGGACATTATCGATATTTCCACCGCCGCTTCCCCACTGGTTATTAGGGATTAATTCCATCCAAACAAGATGTTCGTATGCCGACTCCATACGAATGTCTTTATACACTACATTCGAAACGGTAGAATTACCACACTGATGAATAGACATAATTGCACGCCTAAACTTATTATCACACGTCTCTTTGCGAATTACATCAATATTCTCAAAACGGATATTCCGAAGATAAGTGCCGTCCCAGCCAATTTCCAGACAATTGCCAAGCTCGCCACCCCAAAACACTGAGTTCGTAACCGTTATGTTTTCCACATTTCCGGAGAACCCAAACTTATTGGTTTTGATAGCAATGCAGTCATCCTCATTGCGCACAAAGATATCATTGACCGTCGCATTCGATGTACCCACTAAGTCGATTCCATCAGAATACATCTGAGAGCCTAATATTTTTATGTTATTTATTTTCACTCCGTCACACTCAAAAAACGAAGTGCACCAACCATTCCGGCTCATTATCACAGGCCCGTTAATTTCTATATTGCGGCATTTTTCCATGCGTATTGCCTTTTGTCGTAACCGACCGTCGATTATACCATAACCCAAGATACGGATATTCGCTTTCTCGCTTGCATAGAAATAACCGGTCAGGATAGCTCCTTCTTCCAGAAAAATAGTAGCATCACTCTGGAGTGTGGAATTATCAATGGTATGAGCTCCTTTTGCGTATCGTATTGTATTTGCCGGCAGATTGTTCCATTCTTTTGGAGTAGCCCCGTCTACAAAAAGATAAATGGGATTTTTATAATCATCATTAACAGTAACGGCTACTTTACACGGCTTTACATTCAAAAGTGTCAGTTTATTCTTATTCACCTCATATTGAATATTCAAGTTGACCGGCTTCACTTCCACCGAGGTTATATTAGTGGTACTCAACGTAAATTCGATATTTGCACTCTCTCCATCCAACTTAATACGTGCATATTTTCCAAGATCTACTGCGTTCACACTAAAATCTTTTCCTTGCCGTAACACAGCTCTTCCGGGTTGCGATTTCCCATTATCAATTTCATCGTCTTCCGAACTACAACTTACATTCACCGTCATTAATAATGCAATAAATAGCTGAGTAGTCACTATTATGCTTCTGTTTATTCTTTTCATGGTAATAAAATATTTATTTATTAAATTCATTCAATTCTATCATAGTACGATCAAACTACTGTCTTTTCGGATTCAGTCGTCTATTGTTTTATCCCCTTCACATTAACTTCCGAAATATCAGCTGCCCCCTCCGTTATAAGGATGCGGATGTCACTGACTGTTTTCAGGTTAAGAGGATAGTAAACCATTCTCCCTGCCTCAGGGATAGTGCCTTGATAAACTGTTAAGAACTGCCCCCCCCCACTGGAGGCCTGTATTTCGAAACCGGCTGCCGAAGTCTTCCAATAAATACCTATCCGATCGGGACCGGCATTCGAATCCATAGGAATATTAATATAGTCACCTTTTTTTCCTGACCAGCAGGTGCTAGGATTATGATCCAGAAGCGGCAATAAATTCTCATTCGGTATCATCTTTTTCTGGATACTCAATTCGGTATAAGGTAATACTTGCAATACCTCTTCCAAACGAATATCTTCTGACGAAGCCCCCACCATAAGTTTAAAATCACCCGGTTCAACCACCCAATCATTTTTCTGATTCAGCAGCATCAAGTCACGCGGAGAAAGTTTAAAACAGACTTCCTTACTTTCACCCGGGTCAAGATGAACCCGTTCGAATCCTCGCAGATTCTTTTCATAAGTCGTCACACTGCTTACCATGTCACGCACATAGAGCTGAACAACTTCATCTCCTGCTCTGCTCCCGGTATTTTTCACTCGAAAACGAACGATAGCTCCCTGCTGTGGTGTAATTCGGGCAGGAGAGATTGATAAGCCGGAATATTCAAATGTAGTGTAACTCAATCCATATCCAAAAGGATATAGTGCCCCATTGATACGGCTCATATTACCCGTAAGCCCGACTTTGCTTCCACCATCTACTTGCGAAGATGGTTTACAAGGAAAATTAAAAGGTATCTGACCTACGGTCTTTGGAAAAGTAACCGTCAACTTTCCTCCCGGATTGTAATCACCAAACAAGATATCGGCCAGTGCACGTCCTCCTTGCGAACCCGGATACCACGCCTCTACAATGGCAGCTACATTCTGATCTGCCCAATTAACAGACAATGGGCGCCCGTTAACCAATACCAAAATGACCGGTTTACCGGTTTTCACCACTTCTTGCAATAACCGTAACTGATGACCGGGTAAATCAAGGCTCGTACGTGATTTGTTTTCACCACAAGTACGATTATTACCACCCAACACTACTATCGCAACATCACTTTGCTTCGCATTCGCTACCGCTTTCCGTATCTCTCCCCATTCTTCTGCATCCGGTTCTTGCGGAAGTATTTCTGATTCCGGCCAATTCTTATCTACCAGATCACAACCTTTCGTATAAAGAACTTCTGTTATACCTTGCACTTTATCCCGAATGCCTTGCAATACGGTAGTTACTTCCACTGCCAACGGTCCGTAATGAGTCAGCGCGTAACTGGCATCATCTGCATTCGGGCCACAGACGCTGATTGTTTTAATGCTTTTTTCGGACAAAGGCAACAGATTATCTGCATTTTTCAATAAAACGATTGATTCGCGTGATGCCTGCAAAGCAGCCTTCTGATTTTCAACACTATTTACTTCCACATCCGCCTGTTTTAAATCCAACTGATAGGGAGCATCAAAAAGTCCGACAAGAAATTTAACCCGCAGGATATCGCGTACCCGATCATTAATGGTTTCCATGCTAATAGCACCTTCGGAAATCAACTCACGAAGCGGATGCACATATGATTCCGGAGAACGGAAAGTACAACGCACATTCAACCCGGCTTCAACTGCTTGTCGAACCGCTTCTTTCATATCACCGGCAGTAGCATGTTTGGAATAAAGATATTCTACCGCATCGCTGTCTGAAACGACGTATCCCCTGAACCCCATGTTTTTGCGTAATCGAGTCATCAACCAATAAGCACTCCCCTGAACAGGAAAACCATCGTAATCATTATAAGAGCTCATCACACCCAATATCCCGGCTTCTTTAATAACCCTTTCCCAAGGATATACATGTATATATTCTACCTCACGGGGAGACATTTGCGGATCTACCCGCGCCATGCCTTCACGAGCTCCTTTATTATTGCTATAAGCAATGAAATGTTTAGCCGTAGCCGCTACTTGAAAATCGGTCTGTAAACCACGTGCCATCTGCACACCCAGTTCGGCCACAAGAAACGGGCTCTCTCCATAAACTTCCTCATAACGCCCCCAACGCTGATCACGCCCTACATCAAGAATTGGCGCATATACATTCGTATATCCCAACAGACGAGCTTCACGCCCGGTAATATAGCCTACCTTATGGATAAGTTCCCTATTCCAGGTATGGCCCAGCCCCAATTGAGTAGGAAAGTTAGTGGCCTTAAAACTCTCCACGCCGCGAATGCCTTCGTTCGTAAAATCGACCGGAATCCCTAAACGCGTCTCCTCTATAAAAAAACGCTGCACCTCGTTCAAGGCCCACGCATGGAGCGATGCCGGCCAGACCAGAGGATTATCCGACGGAGGTAGCCCCCATTGCTGAAAGCCATTCAGATGTTCGTCAATAGCTCCCATGCCATCTTTCCACAATTTCTTTTTCCACTCCGGAGTAGGCAGATCATCGGCCAATACACGTTTGTATCCGTATAAAGTAACCATTTGACAGGTCTTTTCTTCAACATTCATTTGTGACAATAAGTCTTCTATACGATCATCCAAAGCTGCATTCGGATTCTCATAGACATCCATCACGCCATTCTTATTAAAATCGATCCAGCCCTTTTTATAAATGCCGTTTCGAGGTATCTTATAAATAACCAGTTCTTTTTCGGAAGGAATATTTCGATTTTGACTTTCAAGGGTACCAACGGCCAATCCTGCAAAAATAGCGAATACTGTTAATCGAATGTTTCTCATAATTTTAAACTAAATGGATTATTATTTGAATTTGTAAAGCAAATATCAACTTAATTCCGGCAAAGAAAGGCACCCATGATAAAAGAGACTGTATCCTGTCCCAGTCGGAAATAGATCTATCTCTATGACGGAACGACTTCAATCTTTATCTTTTTAAGTTGCCGTTCATCCGAGGACCCTCCTACCATTATCTCAAACACACCGGGTTCAACCACCCTTTTCATCTCCCTATTATAGTAAGCCAGCTTATCCGGGGTAATCGTAAAAGAGACCTCTCTTGTCTCTCCCGGTTTCAAGCTAATTCTCATAAAATCTTTCAGTTCACGCACCGGACGTGTGGGAGAACTATATAAATCACGAATATAAAGTTGGACAACTTCTGTGCCTTCCACCTTACCAATATTACTGACTTCAATAGACACCTTTACAGAATCGCTGGGCTGTAACCGCCGTTTAGCAACACTCAAATGGTCGTAAGCAAAAGTAGTATAACTCAATCCGTGTCCGAAAGGATACAAAGGAGTACTTTCACCATCTTTATATTTTTGAAAATACTGCGATGGTTTATGATTATAAATCATCTGCAACTGCCCCACCGAACGCGGCATTGTCACAGGCAATTTGCCGGAAGGGTTTACTTTACCCACAATGACATTGGCAACAGCCTCGCCTCCCATCGATCCGGGTTCCCAAGCCTGAAGAATGGCCGGAACAGTGTTCACCAATGAGGAGACAGTCAATGGGCGGCCACCCACCAATACGACAACAACAGGAATTCCGGCAGCCTCAATCCGATGAACCAATGCCTCTTGCATACCTAACAGATCCAAGGTTTGACGGTCTACATTTTCTCCCATCGTCTTACGTTTATCATAGCGTAACGGATTCTCACCAAGCACTACAATGACCAAATCGGAAGAGCTTGCCATATCACCCGCTTTTTGTAGCAAAATAGAATCTACTGTCCGAACATCATCTCCTAAATCCAGAAAACTCAATTTAGAAGCGGGTAGCACTTTTTGCAACCCTTCATAAACAGTCACAGCATTCTCTTTAGGTTGTGCAAATACCCAATCGCCAAGGATGGCATCACTATTCGCATTAGGCCCTGTTACAAGTATCTTTTTATATTTTGAGACATCTATCGGAAGTATACCGTTGTTCTTCAGCAAAACAATGGATTGTTCCGCCATCTGAAGTGCAGTCGATTTATGAACTTCGAACCACTTTTTCAGGCTATTTTTAGGGTCAACTATTGAATTCTCAAACAAGCCTAAACGAAACTTAGCTTCCAAAATTTTCCGGCAAGCTTCATCAATCCGTTTTTCCGATATACGCCCATCTTTTACTAATTCAATAATTTTTTCCATAAATCCCGGTCCGTGCATATGCATATCCATTCCGGCAGTAACACTTTCATAATAAGCCTCTTTAAGTGAGGAAGCATAATGATGGCTCGAATAAATACGTTCCATATCCATCCAATCACTCACTAAAAAACCTTTAAACCCCAATTCCTTACGAAGGACATCAGTTACCAGCCACTGATTGGCATGGCAAGGGATACCATTCAGTTCGTTATGGGCAGCCATCATCGTAAAAACCTGAGCCTCATCAATCAATGCTTGATATGGTGGCAAATAAACCTCGCGCAACGTATGTTGCGATATATCCATAGGGGCAGCATTCAATCCGTTTACCGGTTCTCCACCGGCAATAAGGTGCTTACCGCATGCCAAAACCTTATCCTCTCCATTCAGATTGTTTGTCTGAAGTCCTTGTACCGTTGCTACTCCCATTTTGGAGATTAGATAGGTATCTTCTCCGAATGTTTCGCCGATTCTTCCCCAGCGTGGGTCACGCGCTACTTCCACATTGGGTGTAAAAACCCAGTGGGCTCCGGTGGCCCTTATTTCTAAAGCCGTCTCCCGGGCCGCTTTTTTCACTAGTTCCGGATTGAAAGTAGACGCTTGTCCTATTGGAGTAGGATAAATGGTTGCACCTTCGCACAACCCATTGCCATGAATAGCATCGATGCCAATCAGTAACGGAATTTGTAAACGGCTTTTCATCGCCAGCGATTGCAGGTAGTTCGCTTCATCAGCAGATACCACATGGAGGTAGGAACCAATGAGCCCCT
>ERZ860388.1950-NODE-1950-length-11909-cov-3.920364_pt1 | contig 11909 bp, 8 predicted proteins | sample MGYA00509978_ERZ860388 | MGnify/ENA primary metagenome ERZ860388 (study PRJEB30046, sample SAMN00715225) | human gut metagenome | study: EMG produced TPA metagenomics assembly of the A metagenome-wide association study of gut microbiota in type 2...
AAATTTCACCTTAAACTGCGATTTCAACTCGGCAGATTTTCCACCCGGCGTATGCACAACCGTTGAATTTCCTTGAGTCGGGTTGATATTGACCACAGCCCCCAATCCAGTTGTCGTACCCGGATTGCTCGTATCCCAAAATGAATGACCCGCCTCACCGGCATACCATGTTTTCCCATCTTGATGCCACAGATCGAAATTACCATTATATAATGGTGTGGCAGTCTCTGTCGTGAAGGTAGACTCGCCCAACACGCTTCCCGAGGCATCCACCAGTCGGCATTGATAAGCCGTGGCGGGCTGCAATCCCTCGATCTTCGCAGAGACCTTCGAACCGTCTGCCTTCGCAGAGACCTTGTTCCAAGAAGTCTCTCCCTGTTTCACATACTCAAACGAACAATTAGCCTCCGTTGCTTTCCCCTCCACAAACGCATACTTGCTCCAGGCATTCACGGAAAGGTCTCCGGCTGAAGGCTGCGAGCCTCCCTCCTCATCGGTCAGACGGACATATACCGTCCATATTGTCCCCTTATTGGGCTCGCTCCAGGGATACTGAACCAAAAACTTCTGTGGAGAGGTGAAATCTTTCACGGTAGTAGGATTTGGCGTCACCTCGCCATAGGCTCCACCCAAAGCCAAAGAGGTTATAGAGATATTCTTCAGGTTCTCTCCTTTCCCTACATAAATAATCACTCGATTATCCAGTTCGTCAATAGAATAGTCTATCATACCCTTGGCCTCGACCTTCCGGTCTATGATTTGCTTCACCTTTACTTGCCATACATAATCTTGATAGGTTTTTATAGTAAAATTGACCGGTTTGGTAAAATCGACCCTCGTATTGGATGACATAGGAATACTATCCAATGAGGCGAATCCGGCAAACGGGAATTTATTAGGATTAGCACAGAGAGCCGAATCAACCAAAACCTGCGCATCCCTTGGATTCACCACCAAACGAGTAAGTTTCAATCTAGAAATATCAACAGAATCATTTACATACAGTAATATGGTCTTTGCCGAAGCATCAATTAATGCCGCATCATCCGAAGAGCCTTCAGCCGGACGCTGTCCCTCCACACGAATGTCCGTGATACCCGCATTGACGATCGGATAGGGTATATCATTCTCTATCGCACAGGAAGCCAGCACGAAGAAAACAAAAAGGCAAAAGCGACAGGTCGCTTTATATATATCGTTGATTATTCGCATATCCAATTACAAATAGAAAGTCATACCTATGTTAATGGAAAAAAGATTGATCTTGAAATTACCGGACGATGTACGGCTCGAACCCTGCTCCACTTGGTTGGTCGTCTGGTCGATCCATTTGAAATCGAAACCCATCACGCCGACCGACACCTCCACGGCGCTCCAATCGGTGATAAAGGCGGCCAGTCCGGGGGCGAAACCAATCTGTAGGTTCTGTACCTTCTGGTAAGTACCATCATAATTAGCCCCCGAGCCTGTGGAATTCTTGCCCGTACCGTAGCCATAGGTCACACGAGCCTCGTTGAAGAGACCGAATATCTTGCTCTTCCCAATCGGGATATAGGTACGCAGGAAACCGGATGTCTCATATTTATGCTCCAGATAATAGAGGTCCTTGAACGAGATGGTAATGTCGCCCAAATTGGCATCCACATTCCCTAGATCCAAATAGTTCCTACGGTAAGCGAAGCGAACACCGGCCGAGATATTATCCCGGAAGAAATAGCCCACGTACGGACTTATCGCAAAATTATAGCCATTCCCTTCCAAATCCTTTATAACAAGAAAGTTCAAGTTGCTCTCGTCATGCTCGGAATACGATACGGCACCTCCGGCCATCCATGTTCCTTTCGGGATGAACACAGCCTCCTGTACCTCTCGGTCGATGCGCTTAATGGCGCGTTTACCGCGTTGTGCATTTACGGTACCGGTCACTATTGCTAATAACAGCAATAAGGTAAATAGTTTTCTACTCATTCAAATAATTCGCTCTATTGTTATTGCCATTTTCTAGTTCTATCCTTTATATTGCCACAAAGATATTTAAAATCTACTTAGCAAGGAAGATATCCTTACTTGCCAAATAGATTTATAGTAAAAACTTATTGTTCCCTACATAGACTTTCAGCCTATGGTTTATTTCCACATTGTAGGCTCGTCATCGTAAATGAGTGAAAAATCATCGAGATACATTATGCTGCCATCGCCTCCGGTGAAATAGTCGCCATACTTGCTGGACGAGCAGACCACAATGATATGGGTCGGTTTCTCCGTCAGATTCTTATATTTCAAGAGGATATTGAACTCCTTCCATTGTCCGTTGGTACTTACGCATTCCGACACAGGCACCTCACCATAGGCGATAATGTTCGCATCATTCTCAAAATCGATCGCAGTTTCTGCCATTTTGGTATTATCTATAGTATATTGCTTTTTAGACATCGCTATATAAATAGAACAAACATCAGGATCTCCTTTTTCAACAACTGCGTCAGCCGGAAGATTATCCCCTACATGAGTTACATTTACCGGAGCGTATTGGAACCAGCCCTTTAATGCTGTTGGACGAGAAGCGAACGGCTGACCAAAATTGATCTTAGCACCATTCATACCAACCAGCCCACCAAAAGATCCGGTATACAGGCTCGCCGCTGCGAATTTCACCTTAAACTGGGATTTCAACTCCGCAGATTTTCCGCCCGATGTATGCACAACCGCTGAACTACCTTGGGTAGGATTGATATTCACTATGGCTCCCAACCCCGTTGTCGTACCCGGGTTACTCGTATCCCAGAATGATTTACCGGATTCCCCAGCATACCATGTCTTTCCATTCTGATACCATAAATCAAAATTAGCATTATATAATGCGATAGCCGCCTCCGTAGTAAACTCTACGATTTCGCTTGCCACCTCTTCCGTATCCTTATAGATAAAACGGTATTGATATTTTGTTGCAGGAGTCAAGCCCGTAATCCTTACCGAATAGGTATCGTTTTCACCTACGGTCAGATACGCAACCGGAGTCCAAGCCTCGTCTGTTGCCAGTTTATATTCCATCGCCAACTTGCTTTGATCCAAGACACCTGCCTTTGAAAGCACCTTCCCCTCCAAGTAAGCAAATGAACTCCAAGCGTTCGCCGCACTTGCCGATAGAGTTGTCTTAGCGGTCAGAGGCACACCTATGGTGAAATTATAGGTCTTGATTGTTCCGTCCAAAGTAATATCAATACTGGTAGAACCATTTGGCGAGTCAGCCACTTTATACATCAAGCGAACATTATCTCGAGCTTTTACCGCACGAACGGTATCTTTCTTAGAATGTAGTGTACCCTTTTGATTCGTTACGCTCGTTGAGATAATCAACGACTTCTCGGGAACTGGGAAATAGGCCTTTGCTGTCTCGTTCTTACCTAACTCAAAGGTAAGGCGGGTTCCAGTTTGGTCTGCCGAATCAGCCACAACAATGGTCGCAGACTTAAAGCTTTTCTTGAACAGCTCGTCAAATTCAACAGTCACCAAGACATTCGCCAATGTACAGATAACTTCGGCCGTCACATCCTTTCCTGCCATAACCTCTACCTCAGCTGATCCCACATAATAGGGCTTATCAAACTCGGCAGCTTTACCATCGAAGCCATTTGAAGAGGCTTTCACCACGTATTTACCCGTAGGCAAGGAAAATCGCTCTCCATCCCACGCCGTATAGTCATCCGTTTCCTTAACAACACCTCCTTGATCATTCAAGATTTGTACCGCCAACTGTTTGGGATTATAAACAACCTCCTCACTTCCCGCTTTGGTGGCTGTGGAATTATTGGTCGTTATATCCATACTTAAATAACCGGTATTTTTCATGGATGTATCATCCTCGGCCTGGCAAGCGACCAAACCTAATACCAACACAAAAAATAAAAGTGTATATATTGTCTTCATATTATTCAGCCACTTTTACACTTAATTTATCTTTTACGACTTTACCATCATTATCTTCCACCGTAATATTAAATACGTGTCCTTCTGGATCTGTTGTAACACCTCCACCAGTACTTGGATCTAGCAACAAACTAAAAAAGGCATGTACCGGAAATTCATAGCTCTTTTCTCCACCAACAGGTAAAGTTACACCCATTGACGTCAACGTCTCTCCTAAAGCTTCATTTCCTATCAATTTAAACTCTTCACCAAATAGATCTTTAACTATTGACGCAAAAAGCTCATTTCCTCCCTTTATCGCGACAGTGATATTTTTCAAGCCGGCAGGAGTTGATATAATAACATTTGCATTTTTTTGTTCATCAGCGGGCAACGTATAAAGAGCTTGCGGTATCGTGATTGTCGGATCATCACCCGTCACCGGTGGTGTCGGAGGTTCAGGATTCTCTTCGCCACTATCACCTTCCACTTCTATATCAATATTCTCATTTGTCTCTTGGTTAAAACCGTTAACCGTGATGGTGATACCGGTTTTATTGAGATCCACTTCTTTTCCGGGAGCCAACGAGATCGCCAAACCATCTCCTCCTACAAAATAGGGGCTGTCGCTTTCTACAAAATCAGCACTTTCCTTCTTCGTTAATGTCTGATTTATAATAACTTCTTCACTCGTTTCCTTCACTATAGCTGTTCCCGACACATAAATCTTATCTGTCTCAGCAGCCATTTTCCAATAAATCGGAGTTGGGTTTGGATTTTCTTGCGTATAAATATCTGAATGACCGCACTTGTCATCCACCGTAATAGACCATTTGCTATAATAGTTTATAAACTCGGAGGTAAAATCCATCGCAATTTTGACATTCTGGATCTTACATTTCACCGTAGCGGTTTTTTCCACACTAGGCATTATCTCTGCTTTTTCTACACCTCCATAATAAGGATCGTACATCTTTTCGGCAAACTCTCCCGGCGAATGCGCCTCTATCTCATAATTTCCTTTCGGCAACTCAATCACACCATTCGCATTTTCTTCTTTAAACTTAGCAAACGACTCATAGTTTTTAGTAAGATCAAAATCCATCGCCTTGATCACGAGCGGAAAATCTTCTTTCTGATCAGTTGCTCCTTTCGTTGCTAAAGAAGCAGAGGAACCTGCGCTCACGTCAAGTGTCAAATAGCCAGTTTCCTTTGGGATCTCTTTCCCGAAAATCTCCTCTTTCATCTCACACGACATCAAGCCGGAAAACAAAACCGTGCTCAACATCCATATATTGATCGCTTTCATATTCTAATCTCTTATTATTACTGTTATATATATTTATACCCAATCCCCCGGAATAACGATATCTACCGGATGATCAACCGTAGTCTCCTCAATTGTAATCGAAATTCCTAAATTGCCATTGTTGACTACTGGTTTCAAAGTAAGTTTCAAAGCATCCGCTGGACTTAACGTATAGGTCTTAACCGTCCCTTCTGCTTTTACATTCTCTTTCTTAGTCAAGCTTACCGTAACCTGGACCTTTTCCTGATTACCTACCTTAAAATACATCGGACCGACTGTCGCCTTTGCCCAAACAAAAGAAGAGGGTTTCTGCGCCTCTGTCTCAATCTTCAAGGAATAGTCGGAGAAATACTCATCCATCTTCGGATCGAACACAACATTAATTCGAGCTGAGCTGGGCTTACATATTACAGGAGCTGTCACCTCCTTTCCCTCCTTCACTTCAAAAGCAGCTTCGCCAGAAAAATACAACACATCGGAAGAAACCGGTTTATCTTCACCCGTAAAGGCTTTCAACACATAGTTACCAACATTCAAAGAATATTTCTCTTCCAAATTCTTATACAAATCATTAATAATAAGATTCTCCTCTTGCCCGGATTTAAACACTTGCACAGTATAATTGTTCACATCCTTATACTCACTCTCATCCACGGCTTTTGTTTGAAAACCGACCTCCGGTGCCAGATCTATTTTCACGAAACCTTTGCCCTTCGGAATATCCAAATTATCCACTTCAGAGCTACAGCTACCCAACATCAAACAACAGCCCAGTAAGCAGGCCATTCCCATAGATGTAAAATTCTTTTTCCTCATATAAATGCTTTTTTCAATTACTTCAATTCGTATAGATCCATTCGATCCCAATTCGGATGCAAAAGAATATATTTCACAAAGATCCTACAAGGTCTATTTGTCTTATTACCTATTCCTTTTTTTAGATTCCACACCTCACCCCTACACATACAGAGCCATTTATAAAGAGTGACCATGTCCTATTTTTACAACCCATTGTTCCTTTTATTAGAAACCGTGCCTAAACAGAATGCGCTCAGACAAGAGCCGCCCCTAGAGAAAGCAAGATTACAAGATAGTCGCTTCGATGGAAGAAAAAAGGATTTGACAAAATGGCAATTTGTAATCTCAACCTCTTGAGTATCGATTATTTCGGGGCAAAGTACTACTTACTTCCAAATTCATAAGAGAAAATCAGCAATTATTTGAATGATAGCCATATATCAAAAAACGACATTTTGTTCTAGCAAAAATAATTCATCGTAATTCATATTATGGGGAGTGAGAGAGGGAAAAAACAGTCTTACAATAGGGTTATAACAGTATAAGAATGCCTATTCACGACTACTTACACCCCTATTCACGACTACTCACGATGCCCAACGGCAGTATAGGCATTGCCCAATGCTGCCTATTGCATACATATTCGCCGTCTAACGTGTACCGAAAACGTTACTTTTTAACATAAAAGGCCACTTATCTTCCTGATTCTTTCGCTATTTTGATAGGTCAAGGAAATATCCCTGTCACAATATACATCCAAATTCAATCAAAACGAAACAGAAAAGATAATTCTAATGGCAACTACTTCCCTCGACAAGAAACCATACCAGTCCAGCCCAAACACCCAAGCGACTCCGAAAAGCCTCCGGAATACCGCAAGTTTCAGACGCTCGTATAATTTTCCTTCCACAAGACACGGCAAATCTTTAAAAATGCCTATTTTTGTCAAACGTTCCCGATAAGTGAATGATAAAACAAACATGGAAAATGACATTCCCAAAATAGACCTGCCTCAAGATTGGGTGATCGGGAAGCTCTCGATCGAAGATATAGGCCTGCTGAATCTGTATGCGAATTACCCATGCCGATTGAAAGCGGGGATTTTCGTGCTATGCCTAGGAGGAGAGATCGAGGCATCCATCAACTTAACGCAACTCAAGGTAGAACCCGGAAGCTTCATCACCATCATGCCCGGATCAATCCTGCAGATCCATAGGGCAGACGGGGACCTACAGATCTATTTCATGGGATTCTCATCTGATTTCCTCAGCCAAGCGAACTCCAGCAAAGCTGTCATAGACATGCACTATATCGTGAAAGACAATCCGGTGTATAAGCTAAAAGAGAAAGCCCAGCCTCTTATGAAAGATTATTTTGAGTTATTACTCAAAACATACGAGTTTTACGCCACGAAAATAAATCGCGGGATTACCAACCATTTGTTTACCGGTATGCTGATGGGGATCAGCAGCATGTATAAAGACCAGACGGAAGACCTGTCAATGCTCTCTAAAGCAGAGCTAATCAGTAAGAATTTCACTCAACTAGTAATGCAAAACTATACCATGCAACGATCCGTTGCATGGTATGCCAAGCGGCTTGGCATCACGCAAGCACACCTAAGTACGATCGTCAAACAAAGTACGGGAAAAACTTGCATAGAGATTATCACCTCGATGGTTATCATGGACGCAAAGGCACAACTAAAATCGACGAACCTTACCATCCACGATATCGCCTATACACTGAATTTCACTAATATGTCCTTCTTCGGAAAGTATTTTAAACGCCATGTAGGTATGAGTCCGCAAGAATACCGCAATTCCTAAACAACCCTAAAAAAGTAAGCTAGCTTACTTTTAAAGCACTTCCGGCCGGGTGTCTTTTCCTGAAATCACTGGTTCTTCTTTAATTTAGCTGAAGAGCTAGTTGAACAGTAAAACTCGTTTACCGAACAAGATTGGTATACAGCACGTTAAGTCATCCACAAAAGACTTCCCAAGTGATTAGTTATTCACTTCCCAAGCCGTAAGCTGACCACTAGGTATAGCCGTCAGTTGTTCACTCGACAAGCCGTCAGTTATTCACTTCAACAGCCATAAATAGCGCGATTTCCAACTAATATAAAGATAGTTTTCCAGCTTAGTAACTGCACTATTTTTGCATGTTCTCATTTTCAAACCGCACTATTATGGTTATTTCTAAGTGCCCTCTCACATCCCCCAATTCTCCCTATCCAAACTCCTATACTGTATCGCCTCCGCCAAATGCCGGACTTCGATATGTTCCGAATTATCCAAGTCGGCTATCGTGCGGGAGACTTTCAGGATACGGTCATAGGCACGGGCGGAGAGGCAGAGACGTTGCATGGCGGTTTTGAGGATGGAGAGGCCGGAAGCGTCGGGAACGGCGTACTGATGGAGTAGCTTGGAGTTCATCTGGGCATTACAATAAATACCCTCATAAGCGGCAAAACGCCTTTCCTGGATCGCACGGGCTTTTATGACCCGCTCACGGATAGCGATACTAGGCTCTGAGGGCTGTTGCTCGGAAATCTTCTCGAAAGGGACAGGGACAATCTCTATCTGGATATCGATACGATCGAGTAATGGGCCGGAAATGCGGTTCATATATTTCTGGACAGCTCCGGGAGAACAGAGGCAAGGACGGTCCGGATGGTTGTAGTAGCCGCAGGGACAAGGATTCATGGAGGCCACAAGCATAAAGCCGGCCGGATATTCCACCGTGAAACGGGCACGGGAGATATTGATCACTCGATCTTCCAATGGTTGCCGCATGACTTCCAAGACACTCCTGTTAAATTCCGGCAACTCATCCAAAAAAAGGACACCATTGTGAGCCAAGCTGATCTCTCCCGGCTGCGGGAAAGTGCCACCTCCTACCATAGCGACATTAGAGATCGTATGATGGGGAGAGCGAAAAGGACGTTGTACCATCAAGGAGGTGCCACCTCCTATCTTACCGGCTACGGAATGGATTTTAGTTGTTTCCAAGGACTCATGCAAGGTAAAAGGGGGCAAGATCGTGGGGAGACGTTTCGCCAACATCGACTTGCCACTTCCGGGAGGACCTACCATGATCAGATTATGTCCGCCGGCGGCGGCCACCTCCATCGCACGCTTCACGTTCTCTTGTCCCCGGACATCGGAGAAATCGCAATCAAACAATTGCTGGCGGTCGTAAAACTCCTTACGGGTATCAATAACCGTAGGCCGCAATGTAGGTTTCCCCTCCATAAACTCCAGCACCTCTTTGATATTCGAAGCTCCATACACTTCCAGATCGTTCACCACCGCAGCCTCACAAACGTTTTGCTTGGGTAAGATAAAGCCCTTAAAGCCTTCTTCCCTAGCCTTGATAGCGATAGGCAATGCCCCTTTTATCGGTTGGAGGCTCCCATCCATAGAAAGTTCGCCCATCAATACGAATTTGGATAAGTTGGATGAATCTATCTGCTCTGCCGCCGCCAGAATACCGATCGCCAAAGGCAGATCATAAGAAGACCCTTCCTTACGGATATCTGCGGGGGCCATATTAATAACGATACGATTACGGGGGAATTTATAACCACATACTTGAAGAGCCGAGATAATGCGTTCATGGCTCTCACGAACAGCCACGTCCGGAAGACCGACTAAAAAGAATTGGATACCTTTGGAACAGTTCACTTCTACGGTAACGACCGTAGCGGAAATCCCCTGCACGGCAGCGGCATAAGATTTTACTAACATAGTTAAGAATTTTGAGTTACTAATTACAAATTAAAACCGGAACCTCCTGTTTTCAATCGCTCAGTCTTCGAACAAGTTCTCCAGTGTTTGCTTGATCTCGATTCCATTCTCTGTTTTCATCAAGATCTTATGATCCTCATCTATCAAGAAACAGCGTGGCAATACGCTTACGTTATACAGATCTATCAACATAGCCGCTTGTCCGGCCGAATCCGTTACCAGATTCCACGCTATACTATCCTTCTTCAGTACATCCCGGACATTATCCGGATTATCGTCCAAGCTAACCAAAAGAATATCCAACTGATCTTTCGGATATTTCATCGCTACCTTATCCAGATATAGATCCTCTGTCTGGCACATATCACACCAAGGAGCGGTAAACGTCAGCAATAAATATTTCTGCGGGAAAGAGTCCAAACTTACCGTATTCCCATAAATATTCCTTACGGAGAAATCTGGGGCTTCCGCACCCAAAGCCGTACGTTTCGCACGGGCGCTATATTGCTCCAGCTCCTTCACCAGATAAAAGTCTTTCAACCTTGGATTCAATAACGCCAACAACTCATCAATTTTACGAGTATCATCGGGATCTGAGAAAAAAGATTGAATCAAGACAACGGATGCCTCTTCATTCGGGTTCTCTTTCACGTACCGGATCGCTTCCTCGCTCAATTGCATATTAACATTCGCCAAACGAGCGGCGATATCCGTCTCCTCGATCGTATCGTTCAAATCCTTGCTATTTAAAGAATTTGATAAATTTGTCAATTCCGTCAATAAAGGAGCGATTTTTTTCTTAAAAGCGGTCAACTTATCATTTGTCCGTCCCCCCTTTACCTGCAATAGCAATGGAGAGTTAGCGTCGCCCGTGATTTTTACGGTTTCTCCCGGTTCCAGATAAGCCGTAACCCAATGCTCTTTATCCGCAAAGAAGATAGTCACACAATGGAAACCCGCTTCATTTTGATCGATCTGGAACTGCCCGGGTTTCGTACAAGCCACGGTATCAACCACTTTATAATTATCCTTCTCAAATACAGCATATACGGTTTGATCTTCCAGATTAGAAAGTTCCCCTTCAATCCGATAGACATAATCCTTGCCACAAGATGACAAACAAATTATAAAGCCAATAATAAGTGCCAGTTTTTTTATCATTACTCCTTTTTAAGCTCTTCTTATAACAGATAATCCGGTCTAAAGGTAGGAATATTTTTTAAAACTACTTTACATTTATAATAAAATTAACGTAGTTATCATAAAAAAAGCGCAGAATTAGTAATTCCACGCTTTTTTATAAAGATATTTTTAAACCTTGACCTTTTTTGATCAAGGTTTTTTAAGCAATTATAACTGAGGACCAGCAGCAACCAATGCCTTACCAGCTTCGTTGCCCGTGAACTTAGCGAAGTTCTTCTGGAAGCGAGCAGCCAAATCCTTCGCTTTCTCATCCCATTGAGCAGGATCAGCATAGGTATCGCGAGGATCTAAGATCTTCGGATCTACGCCCGGTAATGCAGTCGGAACCTCGAAGTCGAAATACGGGATCTTCTTTGTCGGAGCCTCGTTGATAGAACCATCAAGGATAGCGTCGATGATACCTCTTGTATCTTTGATAGAGATACGTTTGCCGCTACCGTTCCAACCTGTGTTCACCAAGTAAGCCTTAGCGCCAGTCATTTCCATCTTCTTAACCAACTCTTCGCCGTATTTTGTCGGGTGCAATGACAAGAAAGCAGCACCGAAACAAGCGGAGAATGTAGGAGTCGGTTCCGTGATACCACGCTCTGTACCTGCTAATTTAGCGGTAAATCCAGACAAGAAGTAGTATTGAGTTTGCTCCGGAGTCAAGATAGATACTGGAGGCAATACACCGAATGCGTCAGCAGACAAGAAGATAACTTGTTTTGCGTGCGGGCCTTTAGAAACCGGCTTAACGATGTTTTCGATGTGATAGATCGGATAAGAAACACGAGTGTTCTCTGTAACTGACTTATCAGCGAAATCGATCTTACCATCAGCGGCAACTGTTACGTTCTCAAGAAGAGCGTCACGTTTGATAGCGTTGTAGATATCCGGCTCGCTCTCTTTATCCAAGTTGATAACCTTAGCGTAGCAACCACCTTCGTAGTTGAATACAC
>ERZ860388.1954-NODE-1954-length-11888-cov-6.670667_pt1 | contig 11888 bp, 5 predicted proteins | sample MGYA00509978_ERZ860388 | MGnify/ENA primary metagenome ERZ860388 (study PRJEB30046, sample SAMN00715225) | human gut metagenome | study: EMG produced TPA metagenomics assembly of the A metagenome-wide association study of gut microbiota in type 2...
GTTCGGCAGATATGCGCGAAGAAGAAAAGCGGAAAGTGCGCATCGCTGCCGGAGGATTGCAGTCCATCTGGCGACTTCGTCCGTTACTGAATCCTTTCCGCTACGGGATACTTAGCTTTCAATATACATCTCACCGGGTATTGCGATGGTCTATTACTCCGTTCCTGTTGTTTGCTCTCTTCCCGCTGAATATTGCAATTCTGCTGTTGGGCGGTTCCGCGATATTCTACGGAGTGCTGCTTGCCATGCAGGTTCTTTTTTACGGATTGGGATATTGGGGATATTATCTATCCACCAAACAGATAAAAAACAAGTTGCTTTTTATCCCCTACTATTTCTTATTTATGAATGTCAATGTGCTGAAAGGCATCCGTTATCTGAAAAAGAAAAAAGGAAGCGGAGCCTGGGAAAAGGCGAAACGCGCTGAAAAGTAAAACAAATGCTATTATCTTTTGTTATCCTTACTATAAGACATTAGTCTCTATCATCTAATAAAAAACAGACATGAACAGAATATTACATGATGCGAATAACGCACAAAGAATATTGAAACTGACGGCAGATACAATGCTATTGGTTGACAGGCACGGAGTCTGCGTAGACATTGAGCCTCATTGTGATCTATGGTTTCTGCAAGAGGATATACTTTTAGGAAAAAATATATTTGAGCTTTTACCAGAATATACGAGAGAGAGGGTGATGCCCATCTTCCAGATTGTACTCGAAGAACAAAGAAGCATCAGCAAGAACTTCAAGTTGGTGCTGAAAGGCGAAACTTTTTACTTCAAATGCCTCATGTTCCCTTATGACGGTATGGTGCTTTGCCAATATCGCGACATCACGCAAAGAAGCAACGTAAAAAGACAGTTGGAACAGGCAAATCTCACCCTGCGGGCTATCCAAAAGGTAGCCCAGATAGGACAATGGACGTACAATACGAAACAGAATATTTTTCATTATCTTGGATATACCGGTGTTTTGTGCGAGGAAAATGTGCAAAACCTTGCCATTGAGAAATATGTGGAACTGATTGTAGAAGAAGACCGTCAGAGTTTTATGGAATGGTGTCGGGTGAACGAAAAAGAACTCAACATGGAAAGCATCAGCTACCGTGTCCGCCTGAACGGAGAAATCTTCTATATGCGTATCCAGACTTATCTGCGTGAACAACGCTCCGACGGTAGTTTCAATATCGAAGGCTATATCCAGAACATCACGGACATACAGCATCGTAGAAATGACATCAATACACTGACTCATGCCATCAACAACGCCAAAGAAAGTATCTTTGCCGCCAAGCCCGATGGCACGATTATCTTTGCCAACCGTCGTTTCCTGTACAATCATGGTATTTCAGAAAACGAAGACATCAGTCAATTAAAGATTTACAATGTCGCCGCAGATATGCCTACACAAGAGGCTTGGAACGAACGTTGCAAAGATGTCATACACGGTGGCAGCAGTAACTTTGTGGCCCATCACCCATCTAAAATCAATAAAGGAATATTGGCTTATGAAGGTACGATGTACAACGTGACCAATGATTCCGGAGAAGAAAGTTACTGGTCGTTCGCCCATGATATTTCCGAGAGGATTCGGTACGAAGCCCAAATCAAACGGCTCAACCAAATCATGGATACAACCATCAACAATCTCCCTGCCGGGATTGTAGTAAAGGAAATCAACAACGACTTCCGATACATTTACCGGAATCGGGAGGCCTACAACCGCGATCTTTATAAGAACGACCCTGTCGGCAAGAATGACTTCGATTTCTACCCGCCTATCGTAGCCGAAAAGAAGAGACAAGAAGATATCCAGGTGGCTACCACCGGAAAAGGTCTGCACTGGACTGCTGAAGGAAAGGACAGAAACGGAAACATGATTATCCTCGACAAACGGAAAATCCGAGTGGACGGTGACGAATTATCTTCGCCTATCATCGTCAGCATCGAATGGGACATCACGGAACTGGAAATAATAAAACGGGAACTTCAATCGTCGAAAGAGAAAGCGGAAATGTCTGATAGCCTGAAGTCGGCCTTCCTCGCCAATATGAGTCATGAAATACGTACGCCGCTGAATGCTATCGTAGGTTTCTCGCATCTCATTGCCGAAAGCGACGATGCGGAAGAACGGAAGACGTATTATAACATCGTAAACGCGAACAACGAACGTCTCCTGCAACTTATCAACGAGATTCTCGACCTCTCGAAGATTGAATCGGGAACCATCGAGTTTTCCTTCGGACCGGCTAGTCTCCATAATCTCTGCCGGGAAGTGCACGATGCTCATATATTCCGTACTCCGCAGGGAGTAAGCCTTGTCTATGAATCCTCGGACGAAAGTCTGATGATTGAAACGGACAAGAATCGAGTATTCCAGGTGATTTCAAATCTGATTGGAAATGCTGTCAAGTTTACGAAGGAAGGAAGTATCAGTTATGGTTACAAACTGGTGGACAATCAGATTGTATTCCACGTAACGGATACCGGAACAGGAATTGAACCGGAGAAAGTGGGGCGTGTGTTCGAGCGTTTCGCAAAGCTGAACAATCATGCACAGGGCACTGGGTTGGGATTATCTATCTGTAAGTCTATCGTTGAACGTCTCGGGGGCAAGATTTCCGTCAGCTCCGAATTTGGTAAGGGAACGACGTTTACATTTACTTTGCCATACACGATTGCAAATCCTGCAAATGTGGATTCTTCAAAGAAAGAGAATGGTGAAGGGAACATTGCTGGAATAGCATCTGCCGGAAAAACTGCTGATTCGAATGTTGACAGTTCTGTAAATACACGGCATGCCTGTATTTTGGTTGCCGAAGATACGGACAGCAATTTCGACTTATTGAAGGCTATTCTAGGTAAAGACCATCAGCTTATACGTGCGCATGACGGAATGGAAGCTGTCACGATGTTCGATGAAGTGAAACCGGATCTTATCTTGATGGATATCAAGATGCCGAATCTGGACGGACTGGAAGCTACAAAAATCATCCGTGAGCTGTCTGCCACTGTCCCTATTATTGCTCAAAGTGCCTTTGCATACGAACAGGACCGAAAAGCAGCTGAAGAAGCGGGGTGCAATGATTTTATAGCTAAACCAATAGCGGATGATAAGTTGAAAGCAATGATTCATAAATGGTTGCTTCCTTCGTAGAGAGCTTAATCCCTCATGATACAACCAGCAAATAATTTAGATTAAATGAAAGCCTTTTACAGACTGTTTTATTACATATCCATCGTGCTGACCAGTATTTTGGCAGGAGTTACCATTGCGGGTGCTTTCGTAGGCAATGCCGCACCGGATAGTTTCAAATTTATGCCTTTCATCGGTTTGATACTGCCGATACTTTTATTGGCTAATCTTGCTTCTGCTATCTACTGGACGATTCGTTGGCGGTGCTGGGTTTTCATCCCTCTGATTGCTATATTCAGCAATTGGGGGTATATAAGCTGTGTATTACAATCGCCTTTTTTCAGTCCGGCTTCGTCACCGATGGTTAAAATGAATGTATATACTCCGGGAGTGTTGACGGTTGCTACTTACAACGTCGATGCCTTTAACCACGAGCATACCGGCTACTCATGCAAGGAGATTGCTTCTTACATGAGAAATCTGCAAGCAGATATTCTCTGTTTTCAAGAATTTGGCATTAACGATGAGTTTGGCATCGATAGTATATACGCAGCTCTTTCTAATTGGCCGTATCATTATATTCCTTCTTCGCCCGAAGGAAAGAATCTGTTGCAACTGGCTGTTTTCAGCCGTTATCCTATCAAGGAGGAGCATCTTATCATCTATCCTGATTCGAAAAATTGCAGTCTTGCATGTGATATTGAAATCAATGGTCGCACCATCCGCCTGTTCAACAATCATCTCCAAACAACGGAAGTAAGCCAGAACAAGCGCAAACTGGAAAAGGGACTTCGTACGGATGATTCCCAAAGAGTGGAACATGCTACCCTGGGACTTATCGACGGCTTACATGAGAATTTCCGGAAACGGGCCGTACAAGCTGATCTTCTCAAGCAACTGATAGCCGCCTCCCCCTATCCTACTCTAGTCTGCGGTGACTTTAACTCTCTGCCGTCTTCGTATGTTTATCATACTATAAAAGGTGATAAGTTGCAGGATGGTTTTCAGAGGAGCGGGCATGGGTATATGTATACTTTCAAGTACTTCAAGCATCTGTTGAGAATCGACTATATTCTCCATTCACCGGAACTGAATAGCACGGATTACTTCTCGCCGGATCTTAATTATAGCGATCATAATCCGGTGGTGATGAGGATGAAATAAAAAAGATGCTCCGTTTATTGAACGAAGCATCTTTTTATATAAATATTCTAGAATGTAAACTTAACGCCTAACTGCATCTGCCATGCACTACCTGTAGAAGCAGTATAATCCCATTTAGAATTTTTCTGGAACACCTCGCGAGAAGATGCATTCATCTGATAAGTAAGAGGTTCTCCTACCTTACTTGCTGTTTTTAACAACCTTACATTATCATAACTCTGCAAACCGCAAGAGCGATAAGCCCCCCACTTCGAATTTAATAAGTTACCAATATTCAACATATCAAGACTTACTTGAATACCGTACTTACGGCTACCAATCTTAGCATAAAAATCCTGTGCTATCTTCATGTCAAAACGGTGAATCCACGGTTCTAAAGAAGAAGCACGTTCTACATACTGCCCCTTGTGATCATTCAAATAAGAGTCATTATTTACATAGTTCCAAAAATCTTCTTGTTGGTCTACCGCCGAATAAGTCACATTATTTTGTTTATCTTTAATATCCACAAATGTCATTTCTTCTTTAGAAGCAGGCACATACATCAAATCGGAATAGTTTCCGTCACCGTTCATATCATTAGAATAGGTATAAGAAAAACGTCCTTGTTGGTAACCTGTATAGAACAAAGAAACAGTCGTTTTCATATTCGCATAAGCAACTTCATAAGAAGCATTAGCTATCAAACGATGCGGGGTAGAAAATAAAGAATAAGAGACACCCGGATCATTCAATGAATTAACTGCAACATTATTCTGCCATACTGAAGCCGCCGATGAACCTGGATTTGCCGTCATATCTTTAGCCATTGTATAAGTGTACCCAAATGAACCTGTAAAGCCAAAATCAAATTTCTTCGTTAATACTGCATTAAAAGAATATTGATAACCTTTTTCATCCCCATTAGTCAACTGTATAACGGTTTTCGTCTTAGGATTGTCATAGTAATTATTCTTAGTCCAATATACACGTCCCGGTTGTTCATTATAGGTTCCAGAAGGGGCCTTTTCGTTCATATTCTTCTGAACAACATTATATATATCACGTGTATACATAGCACCAACAGAAAGCATAAATCCATAAGGTAACTGAAACTCTGCATTTACATTACTACGCCAAACTTGAGGCATTTTAAAATTCGGATCCACATAAGCTATAGCACCGGGGACCTCATTTCCCGGAGTTGATGGAAACATATCCGGATTTTGGGTAAGAGTTTCTTTATAATTTGGATTAAAAGCAAAGTTTGCCGGTAATTCCGAAGTCTCAAATTCGACCATATTTTGCATCTGACCTGCATTTGTCGGTTGGTTAGTGAACCATACAAATGGTAATAACCCTGTAAACAAGCCTGTACCTCCAGTCAAAACAATAGAACGGTCACCTTTTATATCCCAATTAAATCCTAAACGAGGAGATATTAACAATTTACTTTTCGGCCATTCGGATACGTCAACATTCGTTCCATTAAATGACTGTTCTTTGATAGCCGCATTCCCTAACAAATCATCAAAATATAACGGTAAATCAAAGCGTAATCCATATGTCAATTTTAAATTAGGTGTAATAGAATATTCATCTTGTGCATAAGCTCCCAACATACCAAATGTCAGTTCAGCTCCCGGAGCGTCTTTTCCATTATATCCATAAGTAATGCCATACAGCATCGGTTTTTCTCCCGTCATAAAATCGTCCATTGAAGCATAACGATAATATCCATAAGGAGCACGTAAATATGAATTCATGAAATACTGTCTTTCAAATGTTGCACCGGCAGTTATCAAATGGTTTCCTTTATTAATAGTTACATTGTCAGTAACACTAAATACATTATTCTCGACATCATTAAAAGGAGTAAACAATTCTGTACCCAATGTCATATACTGCTTACCGTCCTTGTAAATATCAACCATTGGAAACGCATCTCCCTTAGTTGTACGAGAATCTCGGATATGGGTATAAGTCACTAATAATTTGTTTTGTACTGAAGAAGAAAAATTGCTATTCAACTCACCGGAAAGAGACGTTACAATATTTCTAAAACCATAGTTGGAATTTCCAAATGCAAATGCATCAACCCCATAACGGTTTGAATTAGCTTTAGTGATTACCGAAGAAGTTGAACTAATACTAGCATCATTTTCTGATTTCACTGTGTTAAAACGTAATGACAGTTTATGACTTTTATTAATATTCCAATCCAAACGAGCCATAAGCTTCCAATTTTTACTCTCGAAATCATCAAATTTATCATAACTTCCCGGATCATATCCATATTTATCCTTTACAAAATCACTTATTGTCTTCAAATCCTTTATCCAAGTTCTAGAAATATGATTTTGATTATCCCCACTTCCACCTTCTTCTTGACTAGGAGTCCACAAAATACCAGGGCTAGTACTATTTTCTAATTCTCCATTTACAAAAAAGAATAGTTTATTTTTTATTATCGGAGCTCCTAATGTAAAGCCATACAAACTGGATTTATAACTTTCCACATTAGGAACGTCAACATCGTTAATAGATTTTCCTATAAAATTCTTTGGTTTCTGATATGTATAAACTGTTCCCTTTAATTCGTTTGTACCACTCTTGGTTACAGCATTAATAGAAGCTCCCGTAAAATTGGAATACGTAACACTATAAGGAGAAACATTAACGCTAATTTCATCAATTGCATCAAGTGAAATAGGCTGCGCATCTCCACCCGGCAAATTATTAGTACTCAAACCAAAATTATTGTTCAAAGCTGCACCATCCACAGTTATTGTATTATAACGTCCATCACGTCCGGCAAAAGAATTACTGCCACCCGCATAAGGAGAAAGTTTAGTAAAGTCAGTAATACTACGATTAATAGTAGGCAATGTCGTTAACTGACGCTCACTCACATTCGTTACAGTCCCCATCTTCTCTACTGTTTTCTGTGCTGTTACTATAACTTCATCCAATAATTCAGAACTTTCCTTTAAAACTACATTTAAAGTGTATACTTCTCCTAACGATAAATTTACACCTTTATAAATAGCAGTCTGATAACCAACATAAGAAACTTCAACTTTGTAAGGACCACCGGTACGCATACCTTGCAAATTAAATTGACCACTGATATTAGTCACTGTACCATAACGTGTACCTGACGGCTCGTGGATTGCAACCACAGTCGCTCCAATGATAGGTTCATCTTGTGCTGTAACCTTACCACTCATACTAGAAGTGGTAACCTGCGCACTAACGGTAGCAATGACCATGAGCATCGCCGCTACTAAAAAAGATCGCATTCTCTTTAACATAAATGTAGTTGATTAGTTAATATAAATTGTTTGCTTTTAAAAACTGTGCACAAATATAATTAATAATATTTAGAACTACATTACGATTATACTACAATTTTTTAAGAGAGATAAACGTTTTCCCCTGTTATAAAATGATAAAGGCTCCACAATATTTGCAGAGCCTTTTATTTTGAAACAGAAAGCATTAGAAATGCTTCAATCTATTACTTTATACTAGTCAGTCATTAACTTTCTATAACGAACACGTTTTGGTTCTTCATTTCCCAAACGTTTCATTTTATTTTCTTCATATTCTGAATAAGAACCTTCGAAGTAGAATACATTGGAGTCTCCTTCAAAAGCAAGGATATGTGTACAGATACGGTCGAGGAACCAACGGTCGTGCGAGATAACTACTGCACAGCCGGCGAAATCTTCCAAACCTTCTTCCAAAGCACGTAGTGTGTTTACGTCGATATCATTGGTAGGCTCATCGAGCAACAGTACATTACCTTCTTCTTTCAAAGCCATCGCCAAGTGTAAACGGTTTCTTTCACCACCGGACAGTACGCCGCAGAGTTTTTCCTGATCACCTCCCGAGAAATTGAAACGGGAAAGGTATGCACGCGCATTCACATCACGTCCACCCATACGGATCAACTCATTACCACCGGAAATTACCTGATATACACTCTTATTCGGATCAATATCTCTGTGCTGCTGGTCTACATACGCCACCTTTACAGTCTCTCCTACTTCAAATTCTCCTTTATCCACTGTTTCCAATCCCATAATCAGGCGGAACAATGTCGTCTTTCCCGCACCATTAGGGCCAATCACACCGACAATACCATTAGGAGGAAGCATAAAGTTCAAATCGTCAAACAACAGTTTATCACCGTATGCTTTAGCCACATGTTTGGCTTCAATGACCTTATTACCCAGACGGGGACCATTCGGAATAAAGATTTCAAGTTTCTCTTCTTTCTCCTTCACGTCCTCATTCAGCAATTTGTCATAAGAGTTAAGACGTGCCTTACCTTTCGCCTGACGGGCTTTCGGAGCCATGCGTACCCATTCCAACTCACGTTCCAGTGTTTTACGACGTTTGCTGGCGGTCTTTTCTTCCATTTCCATACGTTTGGTCTTCTGTTCCAACCAGGAAGAGTAGTTACCTTTCCAGGGGATACCTTCACCACGATCCAGTTCAAGAATCCATCCGGCAACGTGATCAAGGAAGTAACGGTCGTGCGTCACAGCAATAACCGTACCTTCATATTGTTGTAAATGTTGTTCCAACCAGTCGATAGACTCTGCATCCAAGTGGTTGGTAGGTTCGTCCAGCAAAAGCACATCCGGTTTCTGCAGCAACAAACGGCAAAGAGCTACCCGGCGACGTTCACCTCCGGAGAGATTTTCTACCGGCTGATCTTCAGGCGGACAACGGAGAGCATCCATCGCACGCTCCAACTTGCTATCCAGATTCCATGCATCAGTTGCATCAATGATATCTTGCAATTCACCCTGGCGAGCAAAAAGAGCATCCATCTTATCCTGATCCTCATAATACTCCGGCAAACCGAATTTCTGATTGATTTCTTCGTATTCTGTCAGTGCGTCAACAATGGGTTGCACACCTTCCATCACTACTTCTTTTACTGTCTTTGTGTTGTCTAAATAAGGTTCCTGTGCCAAATACCCCACGGAATATCCCGGAGAAAACACGACTTCTCCCTGAAAGGATTTCTCCAAACCGGCGATGATCTTCAATAACGTTGATTTACCAGAACCGTTCAAACCGATAATACCGATTTTCGCTCCATAGAAAAAAGATAAATATATATTCTTCAACACTTGTTTTTGAGGAGGAAATGTCTTGCTGACCCCCACCATTGAAAAAATAATTTTTTTATCATCCGCCATAATTCATGTAATCTTAATTGTTTTCTGCCCAATCTCCGGCATCGGGTACAAAGATACAATTAAAACGGCGAATTAAATAGGTTTATAAAGTCTGTAAAGAAATTATAAACCTATATAGTCCGACACCCCCGTCCCTCTGGTTTATCTTGCCAGTAAAGGTTCTATTTTTTCCCTATCCGAGGGACGGGGAGCAAAAGCATTGATGATCCTGAAATTTTCATCGATCAACAAAAAACGGGGAATGGAAGTAATGTCCCAGGCATCGCCTACCACATAAGGATCGGCCAAAACTTCCTGAATATGAGCCGGCATACCGTCTTTCTTCAATTTCTTGACCCAAAGTTTTTCATTCTGGTCGATCGAAATACCGATAAACCGGATATCCGGATACTTTTCACTCAGTTTCTCGAACTCGGGTAATTGGAACAAACAAGGCAGACACCAGGTAGCCCAAAAGTCGACATACAACACCTTTCCCTTAAAATCGCTCAGCCGCATTTCTTTCCCGTCGATATCCTTAAAAGGAATATCCGGAGCCGGCCGGCCTTCCATCAATTTTGCCCGTTCTTGCAATTTTGCCTGAAAAGAATTACGTAACTCTTTATTCCGGATCTGACGGGAAAAATCGGTATACATCCGATAATCCTTAAGCATCAAGCCCTGATCCAACAATTCTGCATTTTTTAAAACCGTCATCCATTCCCTAAAAGCCGGAGAAAGAGCAAACTGAAACACCTGAATCTCATGGCATTCCCGTAATATATTCCGTACATCGGAGATTTCAAGATAGCGATCGGAAGCACCGATCTTCTTTAACAAAGGTTCGGCCAGTGTCGCTACTTCCCGATAAAAGGCCTGTTTCTTTTCGAGTTTTACCTCAGGAGCATCATCGTAGTTACTCAATTGCCCCACAGAGAAATAATCCAGATAAGTCGCCAGCCGATAGGCTTCCAGCCGGATTTGTTCCAATTCCCGAAATTCCGGAGTCACTGCGGTCAAATGGGCTAAGGCGTCCAGGCTGGCATCTACAATACTGTCCACCTTATAGCGGTAAACCTCGAAACTCACTTTTTCTTTAGGAAGGCCGAATTCATTTAGCTCCCGTCCTATTTTAGCGATCTCCCAACCGCTCAGTTTCGCACTGTTGCGCAAATAGTTATTGGCTTCTATTCCTTTACCGTTAAAAGTGGTTTTCGTAGTATTCCGGTTGAAAATAATCTCCAGATCATCGCCCGGAGTCAAATACAAGGTATTATGTCCCACTTTATAATAGGCCGGTTGTTTTAATTTCAATTTTAAATCGAAACGGCCGTTGGAATCGAGTATAATTTCTATCGTCCTATCATGATAGACTTCTGCTGCGATCCCATCACTATTCATCGATACCCGGTCCAATCCGAATTGTTTCAGCGAACCGGATATCTTCACTACTCCGGCCTTTGCCGATAAAGAACAAGCAACCAATAACAGTATAAGTAATTTTATGATTTTCATAGGATAAATATTAAATTATTCAACAGCCCTCCAGCCCATTTTTTTGATTTTCATAAGCCCTTCCCAACATGATTTTTCGTCCGCCTCGAGTTCTACCTTATCCGGATTCACTCCCTGGATATATTTTTGCAGTTTTCCTCCGGTTGTCGCATTGTAAGTCGCCACATACAGCGGATTCTCATTCGGTTCGATCGCAGTATCACAATACAGCATTGTAATCTGGTCGCCCATATCGAAAGTGTAATGCCGTTCATTGCCTTTATTGTAATCGTAAGCATGCAAAGTAGAACCTACGGCATAATACACCACTGTTCTCCGGGAAGAAAAGGCATAAAAATCGGCCTTATCGAAATCTACAGCCCCTGCACCGATCGTATAACAATTCAATTTCGTCGGTCCGGAACCGACTGCCCGGAATTTATAGAGATAATAAGTTCCGGCCGGATCTTTCAGGATGGCGAACGAATTACCGTTAGAGCTCCCGACATCCAGGGTATTTTCCCCATAAACCAGAGTCCGTCCCGTCGTTCCCTGATTCCAGGGAAACGGATCTCCTGCCTGATCTTCCAGCAAATCAGAAACAGCGATACTGTTCTTCACCGTCAGAAAACGTTGATTCTCCACATCAAACCATAAAAAACTACCCGAATAGCTATTCAATGTATAGAACAGATAAGGAAAAGCTTTATAATAGGTATTCTGATCCGAAGTCAGACAATTCACCGGATTATTATAATAGTCTCCTCCCATCAATAACGTACTGGCATTGAAAATATATCCGTTATTACATACGACTGTGCGATAGTAGCTAGACCCACCGTTTTTACCAGATTTATCTTTCACCCGCGGAATAATATCTACCGGTACGAATTCCGTATCGAAGGTCTGATC
>ERZ860388.1957-NODE-1957-length-11861-cov-8.274267_pt1 | contig 11861 bp, 10 predicted proteins | sample MGYA00509978_ERZ860388 | MGnify/ENA primary metagenome ERZ860388 (study PRJEB30046, sample SAMN00715225) | human gut metagenome | study: EMG produced TPA metagenomics assembly of the A metagenome-wide association study of gut microbiota in type 2...
ACAGCAGTAACTGGTGGTACAAAGACAAAGGTACCGGCTTAATCTTTCAGGGCGGGAAAGTAAACGTTACGACAAATAGTGATATGACGGTGTATTTCAATAAATCTTTCTCTTCTGTCCCGGCAACTGTGATTCTTACACCTTATGAACAGCCGACTAACCATTCTAATGATACGAACTATGTTGCTATGGCTGTCGGAATATCAACTTCTTCCTTTAAAATTCGCTATGTGGATTCTAATGATACAGGTCGTCGTCAAGGTTATGTCAGCTGGTTTGCCGTTGGTTATTGATTGCCATTAAACAACAAACCCCCGGATTGTGCCGGGGGTTTGCTTTTATCTGCAGACGGAACCGTTATTCAACGGCCAGAGCCTTGACTTCTTCGCCGTAGGCGTCTTTAACCGTCGTCTTAATCCGCATAAGCTGAATCCACTTGCGGAAAGCGCCGGCCAAAACGACAATCATCAGGAACATGACGATGCAGCCTAAGATAGCCAACAGATTCTGGTCTTTCGGCAGATATTGTTCAAATACCTGCAAATATCCGGCCCAGAAAGTTACAACCACCATGAAAATACCCGGAATGGCAACGGCCAGCGTGTATTTGCCGCGATTCAGGCGGAGCAGCATGGTGGTGCAGACAATCAAAGCACAGGCGGCCAGCAGCTGATTGCTTAAGCCGAACAGTGGCCAGATGGTGCTGATGTTTCCGGTGTAAACCAGATATCCCCACAGGAAAGTGAAAACGGCACTGGTAATGACAATGCCCGGCATCCATTCCTTATCGTTGAATTTCGGCATAGCCTTGCCCAGCATTTCCTGCAGGAAAAAGCGGCCGACGCGGGTTCCGGCGTCAACGGCGGTCAGAATAAACACGGCTTCAAACATCACTGCAAAGTTATACCAATAGGCAACCAAATGGTCCATATACGGCAGATTGCGGAAGATGTGAGCCATGCCGACAGCCAGAGAAACGGCACCGCCGGTGCGTCCGTGCAGGTCAAGGCCGATATGCTCTTCATAATAGGGCAGATCGGTTACTGCAAAATTCGGGTGCGCAGCCAGCAAAGCCTGATAAGCGTCATGGGAGGCGTTAATCGCAAAATAGTCGCCCGGCATCATGGTGCAGGCGGCAATCAAAGCCATAATCGCCACAAAGCCTTCGGTCAGCATTGCACCGTAACCGACAAACAGAATTTCTCTTTCGTTGCCGATCATTTTCGGTGTCGTTCCGGTGCCGATAATTGCATGGAAACCGGAGATTGCGCCGCAGGCAATGGTAATGAAAATAAACGGCAGAACTGGACCGTTGATAACCGGGCCGCCGCCTTGGTCAAACGGGGTAAACATGTGCATCATGATGTCCGGCTGAACGAAAATAATGCCCAGAGCCAGCATCAGAATTGTACCGATTTTAAGGTAGGTGGACAGATAATCCCGCGGAACCAGAAGCAGCCAGACCGGCAGAACCGAAGCAATAAAGCCGTACAGAGGAATGGCGATTGAAACGGTGTCTTTGTCCCAGTTGAACATCCAGCCCAAAACATCTTCCTGCATCAGGCCATGCCCCGAGATAATACCGATAACCAGCAGGGTGATGCCGATGATGCTGGCCAGCATAACGCCGTTTTCTTTATAGCGCATAATCAGGCCCATCAGAATGGCAATCGGCATGGTAATCGCAACAATGAACAGCGACCACGGCGCATTATGCATGGCGCTGACGCAGGCCAGAGACAAACCGGCCAGTGTCAGAATAAGAATAAACAAAACCGCAAACCCGGCGATTGTTCCGGTAAACGGGTCAATTTCCCTTTCGGCAATGGTTGCCAGACTCTCGCCTTTGTGGCGGACGGAGGCGAAAATAACCACCATATCGTGAACGGCGCCGCCTAAAACGCAGCCGATGAGAATCCACAAGGCTCCGGGCATAAAACCGAACTGAGCGGCCAAAACCGGTCCGACCAGCGGTCCGGCGGCTGCAATTGCGGCAAAGTGATGTCCGAATAAAACGTTTTTGTTGGTTTTGACATAGTCATGCCCGTCGGCATATTTTACCGCCGGTGTGGTGCGGTTGGCATCCAGGCGTAAGACTTTATTTGCAATAAATACTCCGTAAAAGCGATAAGCAATCGCAAAAATACACAAGCTTGCAAAAACCACGGTCAGGGCATTCATCCCTTCAAAATGACTCCAGAAGCCGGTAGTCGCAGGCGCCGCAGGAGTCCCCGCTGCTGCCATTGCCGAATTAATCGCTAAGACAGAGAATAGCATACTGAAAAACAATTTCTTCATAGTATCATCCTCTCCTGATTAATAACGAAATTATTATATCCGAAAAGGTTTTATAAGTCATTAATCAAAAACGTCGGGCCCATAATTTTTATTGGGGAAAATCATCTTTTCTGAAGCCAGACTTTAGGTGAGGCAACATTGAAACAGGGAGGTTACCATTCAATGATGCCGTCAAAGCGGTGTGTCTGCCGCCAGCGCAGCAAATCTTTCGGGGTTTGCACGCCGTCCTGAATAACCGCTTTGTAATATTCAATGCCGCTTATTTTAAGTTCGTCCGGCGTTTCAAATTTCAAGCGCAGGATTGTTTTGCGCTGTTCTTCGGTCATGGCGGCGATTATTTTTTCGGCCGTTTTTTCAAAATAGCCGTCATAGAAAGAGCCTTTTTTTATTTGAATCAGGTCAATCTGCCAGGTTTGCGCTTCATCGTCTTCATAATAAAGATGCCACTCAAAACAGCATTCGTCGGTTTCCGCCAAATTGGCAAAAGTGCATTTCTTTATGCCTTTGTGACGGCAAAGCTCGGCTATAATCGCAAAGCTCCGGCCAATGTCCAAACTGTCGGTGTAAATATGAAAATCAATGTCGCGGTGCTTGGCCAAAACACCGATTCTGAAAGAACCGACCGGATTGATCGTTGCTCCGGCTTTCTCCCAAATCTCAATAAGGTTCAGTGAGGAAATGACCATCCGGGCTTTTTCCGTCTGCTTTTGCGAAAGTTGAATATATTTGTCGTCCATCATAAACCTCAATCAGTTGCTTTGTTCCGAACATAAAATAAAACCGGCGGCCGATCAAGTTTTTTGCAGCCGAGTAAATGTGAAATTTTAGAAAAATTGTGAAAATTTTGTCGACATTCTGTTTCGTTTATGTTATTGTGTGTTCAATAAAATTTAGTATTAAGATATTTTTTTGTTTCACCTAAACTTTATTTAATTATGAAAAAAATCTTTTGGGTCGGATGCGTTCTGGCTGGTGTGGCACTTTTTGCAAGCTGCCGTGGAGAGAGTGGAAAGACTGTTGAGGGAACCCCGATCGGTCAAGGTTTAATCATTAAAAAAACAGAAGCCGGAAAGCTTCAGCTGTGTGACAGTCTCGGGTCTTCTCTGGCAATTGAAGACTATGATGAAATTGACGGAAACGCCTTCTTTATCATAGCCCGAACCGGAGACAACATCGCGCTTTACCGCAACAACGGCCAGTCTTTGACGCGTTGTGATTCTTTTGCCATCCACCGCTACTATCCGGTAACGGCTGATGAGAGAGAACGGCGCTATCTGGAGACAATCGTTGACGGTGCTCACCGCGCATTTGATTTGGACAGCCTGACAATTCGCTCGGCTACCGAAGGAGTTAAAGACGGAATTTGGCCCATGGCCTGCGGATACAGCATTACCAAACAGAATAAGCTGTATCAGCTGGATGAAACCGGCAAAGACGAACCGATTATGCCAGGATGTCAGGAAATGCATATTATCAACCATAAGGGGAAGATAATTCTGCTGGTCAAAACGGATGATTTTTCCGGTTATTGCTCGGTTGACGGGCAGGGAATCAAACGGCTGAGCCGTGCAGGGTTTGTCTCTGCCAAAAAAGCCGGAACGGTTCTGTGGTCGGCGGAAGACGGAAAAATTTCCGCTATTGTCAAAGAAAAAATTTAAATATGTGAAAAACAGGCCTTGCACTCTGAAGTGCAAAGCCTGTTTTTTTGTGGATGAAAATAACCCCGGTATTTTCCGGGGTTTGTAATATTATCTGCCGCCGCGGCTCCGGGAGGAAGGCCTTTTTTGAGCGGTCGTTTTTGGACGAGGTGTCGGCCGGGCCCGCTTAACATAAGTCTTTTGAGCCAGTTCTCGGTCAATTGCGACTTTCAGAGAATCTGTCGGACAATGATAGCGCGATTCTTCGCTGAAACGTTCCATAATTGTTTCCGGGTCTCCGCGGCAGCCGTACAAACTGCCAAGCGTGGCATTTTTCAAATTAACGATATTCTCGTCGATATTGGTTTGCTCATCAACCGTAATCTGCACTTCCCCGTGCAGAAAAGTCAGTTCATTCTTGCGCCGTTCTTGCAGCACTTTGTTGACGGAACCTTTTACATGGCAGTAATTCATAAACGCCTTGTCAAATTCTTTGCTGATGCTGTCGCCGCGTGTCGTAAAATATTCGGATGCCGTCAGGGCAAATTGTTTGGGATTGCCTTTCCTGTCGTGCAAAATACCGGTGCCGCAATTGTAGAACAAACTTCCCATAATGGCGATTTCGGCTTGTGTCATCTGGTCCAGCGGCAGGTATTTGACCATATCTTCCGACATCTTGTTGTCAATGTGGGCGCTTACATATTCCAAAGCCTGCTCTTCCGGATACAATCGCCCGGTCTCACCGGCTTGCCGTCAGGTCGAATGGTATTGCCGAGATTAATTGTCCAGATTTTGGCGGCCTTGTCATAATAGGCCCGGCTTTTCATTCCTTCAAAATGGGCAATAACATAAAGCATAAGCTTCTCGGAAGCTTTTAAATTGGCATGCTTCTTTTCCAAAATGATGCTGTCTTGAAACGCTTTGCGCTCTTGTTCAATCCTCGCCTGAACACTATCCGGAATTTCCGCAATGCTTGCCGGTTGAATGCTGTCCGGATTTTCCTGAACGGAATGAAATTCGGTAAAGGTTTTTGCCGCTTTGTCGGCAGCCGGTTTGGTAATCAGCTCGGAACGTTTGACGCTGTCCGGTTTTTCCGGCTCGCCGCTGTTTTGCGCTGCGGATGTCCCGAACCATGAAGACATAACACTTAACGCAATCGCTGCTTTTGTTTTCAAACTCATCGCCAATCTCCAACCTTACCTGCTTGAATATATATAATAAAAATAACAAATTTTCATCAAAGACGCAATATTTTTAGAGTCTTTTTGTCAATTTTTTTATAGATTTGAAATATTCCCTCTGTATCATAATGCTGTTTCGATGACAGACTGTGCAATGCAGACATATCAGTTTCTTTGTTGAAATATTTGCTGTTCGGCCTGGCTGTATTGGCACTTCTGTCCGCCATAATTTCTTTAATCGTCGCTTATACTAAAGCTAAAAAACAAAGAAAAGGTCAATCTGAAACGAATTTATTTTCCTGATAACGTCTCCTATTTGTTTTCTAAGATTCTGTTCTTCTTAGAATTTTTATAAATTCTGCCGTAGTCCATTTAATATTCAAGGAAAACAATATGATGTTAATGATCCTGAGCAAAACATAGAACTCGGCGTAAGGGTCCTTAAATCAATATATGATGCTGTTCCTGATAAAGATATTGCCAAAATCGCTACTTTATGGAATGGTACAGGATTAAAAGAAGTAAATGATTATGGTGCTCGGGCAAAAGAATATTATAAAAATAAATCTTGGAATAACCCATTGGAAATGCCAAAAATTAAATCAAAAAAAGGAAAATAATGAAAATTTTATTTTATGTCATTCTGGAACTAATATTTATTATCGCCGCTTGGTTTTGGGGAGATTTATTTTTTATCTCAATGCTCAAACCTGGAGAAACATGCCTAACAGCAAATTATGGAATAAATATTGGTAACTATCTGGCATTAGGCTGGAATAACTATTTTCAATGGTTTTCAAATATAGAACAAATGCCATGCCGTATAACTTTTGCGGCATGGTGCTTATATTTTTTAAGTTGTTTTCCTGCATATGCTTTGTTAAAGGTGTATGGAATGTTTAAGCTTTCAATAACACTTAAATATAAATTTGTTATTTCAGAATATATATTTTACATTGCTTTATTTATGATATGGTTATTTTTGCAGCCAGGTCTAGTGTTAACAAGTTATAGTTTCATAAATGCTTTAATCGGGGTATTGCTACTATTTGTTCCTTTTATTCTGTGTTCTGTATTTATAATATATGGGTGTAACATGCATATAATGAAATTAAAAAGCAAATAAAAAGAGAAAACAATGAAAATAGCAAAATACATTATACTAGAGCTACTGATTATTGTTTTGTCTCTATTATGGGGAACAATGATGACGAATGACCATCAAAGTGGCGAAATCTGTATTACTCCTGCTTGGGGGGCTCAAATTCAAAACTATTTGGAATTTGGTTGGAATAACTATTTTCATTGGTTTAGAAAAGATGAACAAGCCCCATGTCGTTATGAAACATTTACAATCATCTGTTTTTATATTTTAGCCGTTCCTCTCTACACAGGGCTGAAAATTTATGGAAAAAATTATTTATACCAAGCCTTATCTTGGCAAGTAATAATTCCTGAATGGTTATTATATATATTTGTTTATTTGTATTTTTTGTTTAAACAAAAAAATATTATCTTAACACTTGGCAGTCTAGGAAATGCCATTCTTGGAGCAATACTCTTTTTTTTACCATTAATTATTTATGGTAGCTTAATTATCGTTGCCTTTAAGAAAAGAGAAAGTATCAGATGAAGAAATTCAATTTTTAGCTAGTATGATTTTGAGTCATCTGCTGTGTCACCTTGTTGTATCATTTAGCAGATCACTAGTAAAAAATCAAAAAAAATAGCTCGTTATTTCAACGAGCTATTCATATGCTTGGCTGGGGTGGCTGGAACATCAGCGAGTATTGTTGCAAGTTTTTGAAAAACAATAATAAAAATTGCAAAATTTTGCGTATTTTCCCAGCAAAAGTGTCTCATGGTTTTATCTCCTGTTTTGGATTAAGTCAAGTGATAGTTTTCGGTCCTTTTTCTTTACTATAATATTGCTGAAAGTTCTTAGTTTAGGATATACTAACTTTGTCATTCGCTACATTTTGTAGCGTTCTTTGATAAATACCTATTGAGATGAGTGGTCAGGAACTACCCACTCATTGTAGTTCCAAGCATATGCTTAGATTGGCGAGGTGATTCCCCCAGTCTTTTATTAAAAAATAAGTGTGATGTGAAGCATCACGCTATTTAATACTATTAAATAAAAAGGATATATAATTATGAAGATATTTTATACAATAAACCCACATATTGAGAATTTATCAATGAATACTTTGATAAAGGATTTTAGATATTTTTTACAGAAATATTATAGAAAAACGATAGGGCCAAGATACTTTAAGCATAAAGATAGGCAATTTCAAATAGGGATAAATTAAAGTAATAAACATCATCCTCCCAATCAATATCATCAAGATATAATTGGCAAATTTCGTTTAACCTCATGCCAGAGTATAGAGCAATTAAAGGTATCCAATATCTATAAGAATGTTCAATGCTCACCATAGGTGGATATGTTTTGATATTGAATATTTTGCTTAGCTCTTTGGGTGTAAAACCATTGATTTCTGTGGCTTCACGTTTCCTTGGTATATCAATATCATCCACAAAACTCTCTGTTGTGTATCTTCTTTTTCTGCAAAAAGCCATAAATTCTTTGAACGAGCGAAGGTATTTCTTGACGCTTGTTGCGGATAGCGTTTTTTCAAAATCCTGCTTAATCAAGTCCTGCAACCGCTTATGGGGGTAGTTGATGTTCCACTTGACCGGAACTCGGCATATGGTGTTAGCAATTTTGTGGCAGTCTTTATAGGTGATTTCTTCAACGTATTTTTTATTGACTAACTCAAAGCAAGTCAGAACACAAAATCTGTTGCTGTCTATTGTGTTTTGCTTAGTCCCTTTGTTGCCGTTTTTATATTCTTCAAATTCGTTAAACACTTTTTCCCAAGGTGTTCTGGTTTGAGTGGCATTTAGTATGTCTTGCGATTTTTCAGAATTGATTGCTTCTAACGCATTATAAATTCTAGGGGGAATTGCTTTGTTGAAGTGTTCGTTTTTCTCGATGCTTTCTAATTTTTCGCTGATATAGCGATTGAGAGTTGTCAGAGCGGTGAGTAGTTGTTTTTGCCAAGGTTGCGGATTGTCCTTATTCAGAACTTCAATTTTTCCTGCTTCGGCTCTTTCAATGATTTTTAGTGTTGTGTTTTTTGTCTTCCGGTCATCTTTAATTTCTGATAGATAATTTGTTACTTCATTTTTTAGGCAATCAAATTTGAAATCTTCTTTTGTGTATGACGGTTTTTCAATTTTTATTTGTTGAAATTTTGATTCAGGGAAAATTGCAGAATCGTTTTTATTATATGTTAGAGCAATAATTTCCTCAAAATTGTCATTTAAAATTTCATCAAATTTTTCCAGATGATTTTTAACAATGCGGTTAATATCCGTATTATCAAGAATTAAACGTCCTTCCTGTATATCCATTTTAAGATACCTCGCCAATTTTATACATCTTTTAATTGTGTATAACATTTTTGGAGCTCTGTCCAGAGCTTCTTGGTAGTTATGGGTATGCAGGCTCCGGCGTAGGTGTTTAGCTCCAAAGACGGAATATAGGTCAGAGGGAACGATAATGCGGATGTAATAGCTTGAATTTCTACGAAAAATATAGGTATTTTTGGACATGACGATTCTCCATCTCGGGTGTCCCATAGATGTGTCTCATCTCGAAAAATGAGCAAAAATACGCAAAATATTGAAAAAAATATGTCCTAACTTCAATAAGTTAGGACACTTTTGGCTGGGGTGGCTGGATTCGAACCAACGAATGTCGGCACCAAAAGCCGATGCCTTACCACTTGGCGACACCCCAATATGTTCCGGCCGGTAAGCTGCCGGGCAGATCGATAACGTCTGCAGGCTTATATTTATGCTAAAATTTTTATTATTGCAAGACTTTTTTCTTTGCCTTTGCAAAAAAGGTTTTCACTTTTATTTCAGCAGCTGTTTTTTCTTTTCTTCGCGAGCCTTGAGAATGTCGAGGTCTCTTTCCGTGGCGATCCTGTCCAGAATGGTTTTAACCACCTGATCCAATTCGTGATTTTCCCGATAATCGGCGTGCAGCGCAAAGTTGACACGGTTGTCAACCAGCAGCCGCAGAGCTTTTTGTTTACTGGTCGCGCTTTGGTCATATACGGCAATGGCGTTGCCGCCGCGCTCTTTTGTCAGTTTCATTGACGGGATGTCGGTCATTCCGTCGCCGAAATAAATCATCCGTTTGAACGGAATGGGGCGTTCTTCATCGGGTGTAAATTCATTTACTGCAACGTCATCGTTTTTGCCCAGACCTTTGTTGATTTTGGAGAGATATTGGGTTTTGATGCTGTAATTGATGACCCGTGCCGGCCAAACCGGAGTGCCGTCAGCGCCGAAAGCATAAGAACAGGCAAAAATATCTTTGAAATACTTGCTGACTTCGGTTCCGGCCATAATCTCTTCGTAGCCTGATGATATGATGTAATGTTCGATTTCCAAATCAAGCGAAGCGCCGAAACGGTTAATCCGCTCAAACCATTCCAGAACGCCGGGAAAATAAATCACGCCTTTCCCGCATTCCTTCAGATTTTCTTTCGTCAGGCGAATGCCCATTTCTTTGGCGGTTTTCATAAAATAATACATACTGCCGGTCACTTGGTCGGCGCCGTTTTCACGCGACCATTGGTTGGCCTTGGCCCAGAACTCGTCCGGCGTCATCCCGAATTGCGGAATCAGGCAAAAGTCCTGCATATACTGAGTGCTCAGGGTTTCGTCAAAGTCATAAATCAGAGCGACTTTAGTCTTATTATTTTGCATTTTTGATTATCTCCGCTTGCTTTTTAGAATTTATTATTATACAAGTAAGAAGTTAATTTTTTACTAGTTTTAATAAAGAGGAAATTTCGAAATGGTTGCAAAGACAATGGACCAGCTGGTCTCCTTATGTAAACGCCGTGGCTTTATTTTTCAGAATGCCGATATCTACGGCGGCATGCAGGGGGTTTATGACTATGGTCCGTTAGGTGTAGAATTAAAGAACAACCTGAAAGCGGCCTGGTGGCGGGCAATGGTCTATGAACGTGATGATATCGAAGGACTGGATGCCGCTATTTTGACTAACCGCAAGGTTTTGCATTATTCCGGCCATGAAGACACTTTCTCTGACCCGATGACCGACTGCCGCAAATGCAAAGGGCGTTTCCGCGCTGACCACATTAAAGACGGAAAGTGCCCGAATTGCGGCTCGACAGATTTGACCGAACCCCGTCCGTTTAACCTGATGTTCAAGACAACGGTCGGCCCGGTTGATAATGCGGAAAATCTGGCTTATCTGCGTCCGGAAACCGCACAGGCAATTTTTACCCAATTTAAAAACGTGGTTGATTCCACCTCGCGCAAGCTGCCGTTCGGCATTGCTCAAATCGGCAAATCTTTCCGCAACGAAATCACACCGCGCAACTTTATCTTCCGCGTCAGGGAGTTTGAACAGGCCGAGCTGGAATATTTTGTTATGCCCGGCGAAGACGAAAAATGGCATGAAATGTGGAAAGAAGCCCGGATCAAATGGTGGGAAGAGCAGGGACTGCCGCGCGAGCACATTAATATTTATACCACGCCGAAAGAAGATTTGGCTCACTATGCCAAAGCCTGCTATGACATTGAATATCAGTTCCCTCACGGTATGGAAGAACTGGAAGGCATAGCCAACCGCACCGATTATGACCTCGGCAACCATACCAAAGGGCAGGATGAATTAAATCTGACCTCGCACTGTCATCCCAACAGTGAATCTACCACCAAGTTGTGCATTCGTGATGATGACAGCAATTCTTGGGTCGTTCCCTTTGTGATTGAACCTTCGATGGGGGTTGATCGCGGCGTTTTGGCTGTTTTGACCGAAGCTTATGAAGAGGAAGATCTCGGCAATAACAACAGCCGTATTGTTTTGAAACTGAAGAAACATCTTGCGCCGATAAAGGTCGCGGTTATTCCGTTGAAAAAGAATAACGAGCAGATAATGGCCAAATGCCATGAAATCAAACAAAATCTGCTTAAACTGGGGATTGGGCGCGTTGCGTTGGAAAATACCGGAAATATCGGCAAAGCCTACCGTCGCCACGATGAAGTCGGTACCCCGCTGTGCCTGACGGTCGATTTTGAAACCATTGAAAACCAACCGGAATCCGTAACCGTCCGCGATCGTGACACAATGGAACAGCATCGCGTTAATATTGCAGATCTGCCGGCTTATTTGCGGGAATATTTTCTGAGTTAAAAAAAGCTCCCTTTGGGGAGCTTTTTTTTAACTGCCGTAATAAGGAACGAAAGTAGCATGTACGTCATCTGCATCTATAGTTATCCTGTCACCCTCTGAGACATTGAAATAGAAAAAGGACCGTTGTGTTACGTCACCGGTTAACGAACCGATTTTTTTGCCGTTGATGATGATAAAAGCGCCATAATTTCTAATGTCATGAGCATGTCCGATAACAATTCCGTTTTGATAAGCCGGCCAATCCTGTTTTCCCGGAATATCTGATGCCCAAGCCCAATTTAATTTAAATTGATAAAATGTATCAGCTTTTTTAGTGCAGTTAAAATAGGAGGTGTTAAAGGGGCACTTGAGAGCGGGACTGAGACAGTCAGAGGTGCTTCCGGTATAAGTATAGCCGAGAGAGGAGCACGATGGCTGAGCACCGCAGGTCTGGGCATACACGTTGCCGACAATCGCCGAGGTTAAAATGCTCCCCGCCAGTAAAATTGATAGTTT
>ERZ860388.1989-NODE-1989-length-11707-cov-3.169070_pt1 | contig 11707 bp, 10 predicted proteins | sample MGYA00509978_ERZ860388 | MGnify/ENA primary metagenome ERZ860388 (study PRJEB30046, sample SAMN00715225) | human gut metagenome | study: EMG produced TPA metagenomics assembly of the A metagenome-wide association study of gut microbiota in type 2...
AAATACGGCGCAGTAGCCAAGTGGTAAGGCAATGGTCTGCAACACCAGTATTCACCGGTTCAAATCCGGTCTGCGCCTCTTAAAAAGCCCAGAAAATCAAGGTTTTCGAGGCTTTTTCTTTTTTCAAAATCCTATAATTCTGTCTAAAAAAATAAGGTGGCAAAATTATAGGAAAGAAAAAGTTCACAATTTTTTCTACAAGTCCATTTTTCCATAATCCAATTCCCTTTTTTAAAAAATTAATTCTAAAATATAAGTTTTCATGCTTTAATATTTATAGATATGTCCGCCAAAAACCGTTAAAAACCTTATAAAATCAAGTAAAATCGTTTCGTAAGGTGGACGATAAGGTGGCAGAATTTTGGTTGTTACAGCCTGTGCCATCATACTGTAGACAACTATTTCCTCTGTTAAGCGGAAGATTTATGCAATCATAGCATCAATTAAACTTACCTTACGTTCACTGTCTGTATGAACATAAGTACGCATGATCACCTCATAGTTATCGCCAATGATTTCAGCAGCTTCCTTTATTTCTCCCATATTGTGAGTCTGCCGGATCAGATTTGTTGCAAAAGTGTGCCGTAGTGCATGAAGATTATATTCTGGAATCTCAGCACGCTTACAAATTTTCTTTAGCGTATTGGCTAAATTTTGGATTGTAGGGCTGACACCATTTTGCGTAGATAATATCAAATCTGGAAAAACCCGATTTTTATCGTATAACTCCATCATACATGATAGTGAAAATTCAGCTTCCTTGTTTAATGGAATAGTCCGTAAACTATTTGGGTATTTTGGAGGAGTCAAAATCATTTTAGTCTTTTTTTTGGAACCGGCCTCTCTGTTTTTAACCCTGCTAAGCGTATGTGTGATTTTAATGCCACGCCGTCCTAAAAAGGGCACGATAGAAGATTGACCTAATGCAAGCAATTCACCACCACGTAAACCTGTGTTTAAAAGGAATACAATGGCAGGACCATATCTATACAAATAGCGTTCATTTTTATTTGGACTGGGTTCCATTGCAATTTCTTTTATGATCTGCTCATGTTCTGGTGGGATGATTGAGATTTCCTTTGTTTCTACAGGAAGAACGGATTCTTCCGGCATTATCACCCGATTTAAAATATCAGAAAAGTTTTTTGGCAGTTCGCCGAGAGAAATTGCTGTTTTAATCATTGCAGACCAAAATAAGTAAATTTTCTTTAATGATGAATAACTCAGGATTTCCTTTTTAGCATTAATCGTTGCTGTAATATCATCAGCAGTCAGATTAGAAAATGTTTTGCTAAAAGCATCCGTATCTTTTAAATGATTTTCGTATGTTTTTTCTAATCGATCCAGGCTGGTTTGTTTGAATTTGCCAGCTTCAACCATGAGACTTTTGCGGAATAAGTATTTGTTCGCATAGTCCTGTACTTTGATGTTTGAAGTAATTGCGTCTTGTATTGCGACTTTTATCTTCCAGTCATCTAATAATGCTTTCGCTTCTCCTTTGGTAGGAGCATTAAACTCCTTGTCCGGTAGCCCTTTTTTTCTATATCGGGCAGTCCAACCTCCTCTCTTATTTGGAAATAGTGATCCATCCCCTTTGGATCTTCTTTTTTGTTGTGTACCTTTCGTTGTTCTCGCCATGAATAGTTCCCTTTCTTTAATGAGATATTCATGCCAAATCAGGTATAAGGTCTATTTTAATATAGCCAAGCCTGATTGACAATAACTTTCTAAAGGGGCTAAAAGAATATTTGTTTTCCTATGTTTTTCTTGAGAAACTCCTGAATAGAAGCTGGTGAAGTAAAATATTGCCGCCCAACTTTTGTAACTGGAAGAATTCCACTGTCAAGAAGTTCCCTGGTTTTTGTTTTTCCAATGCCGAGCATGGATGCTATCTCCTGAACGGAGTATGCTTTAAAGAGATTGTCTGTTTCACTCAATATAATCACCTCTATAAATTAGATTAATGAAAGAGTAGACATATCAGGAAACCGTTTCCTATGCCATGTTTCATGCACGTATGAGGTGTTACTATGTAATCATCAAGCTGCAGGCGTGCATTTATGCGACACTATCTGCAGCACCTATATACATTTCCTGATAAGGTATAAAATTATCAAGGTACAATAGCGTAAGACTTGGTTTTGTCTTAACAATTTCATTAAGTAATTAACTGAGATTTTTTCAGATTGAACAGATTATGTACTTTTTATAAAAAATTTTTCTATAAACTTGAAAAAAGAGAGGTGGGATACGTGATATTTCAATATTTTAATTGAAGTCATATATGCAAAGCAGAGTATTTAAGAACATACAATATATTGTGCATGAAGATTGACATATACTATATCATGTGCTACTATACTGCTATAGTTAATTTTATGCGCACCCATAGGGGGAGTTTTGGATTTGTATAAATCCGAAGACTCAAGGAGAGCAGTAAGGCTGCTTATTCCGCATAAGTTGTTTATGATTGTATAAAGTGTCACTATCTGTCCTTATGGGGCAATAGCGGCACTTTTGTTTTTTCGGTAATATTATCAGGGATATGAGAATGGATAGCGAAGGAATAATTCACTTTTCATTCTTTTTTTATGCCCTAATGAAAGGCAGGATTGCCACAATCAGCTTTGGCTGTTTATGGATAAATAAATTTAAGAAAGGTGGTACACACATGAAAGAAACAAAGATTTATGCAGATGAGTTTTGCACTACATTTGCAAGTACAACGGAGATGCTGGAATTTCTGGCTGAGAGGGCAAAGCAGTCCAAGTGGATTCGTAAGCCTACCAGGATGCTAAAACTGGTTCCATTGGAAAAGGAGGCAGAAACCATTGAAGAAGCCTGTGAAAAAGAACTGGAAGGAATAGTAGAGGATACAGAAAAGAATACCCAGTTGGTATTAAAAGTGAACAAGGATTTTTATCCGGTTCGTGACTGTGCTATCCATACAATTCTGAAAAGAGCCGGCATTAATGGAACAGGATTAAAGAAACTGGAGAAAGCTACTTATGCAAAGGTAGTAAACTACTGTCTTCAGGTAGCGAAAGGAGATGCCTTAATCAAGGTGGCAGATGGAAAAGTATCTGCAGTACATGGCGGTGATGATCATGATTACTGTGTACTGGATATGCAGACAATCTTCAATATGACAAGTGATTATCTGAAAGCACATTTTAAGGGAAGTACGTATCTGGAGGGATCTGGAAGTTTTGACCATTCCATTGTGTCCGCTATATGGACTTTAGGAGGAAATCAGGAACTTTTGGATACTTATCACCAGGCTTTGGAGGATCATGGAATTGAGGATAAGAGCCTTGCTCCTGCACTGCGCCTGACTACTTCTGATGTAGCAGTAAGTGGTGTGAATCTGTATCCCATGATGCTGTCTCAAACCAGTAACCGTGTCATTAACCTGGGCAGTCCTATTAAACTGTCACATGATAGAGGGGCAGCCTTACAGGATTTCCGGAAGAATCTGGACAAAATTTTCTCCCGTTATCAGGAAGCAGTTAAAGGAATTGTTGGTTTGATGGATATAGATATCCAAAACCCTGTAAACTGTCTGCATCTGATTATGAAGGAACTCAAAATCAATCAGAAAATCCGAAACGAAGTAGTAGAGCTTTTTGTGGGACAATATGGGGAAGAACCATGCACAGCTCATGATCTTTATTTTGCCATGCACGAAGCTGCTTTCTTTGCTGCTTGTGAAGGATTTTCTGCACCACGGATTTTAAAATTGGAAGAAGATATTGCAAAAACACTGGTCTTTGACTGGAAAGGGTTTGATGTATATGGAACGATTAAATTATAAGGAGGAAATGAGATGAATACAGCATTAAATTATCAGCCGGAAGTTCTTGTTGATACAGCAGATTTGAGCCGAGAAGATTGGTTGGATTATCGGCGTCTTGGTATTGGTGGAAGCGATGCAGCGGCAATCATGGGCGTATCCCCATTTGCGACAATCAGGGATTTGTATTTCGATAAAATTGGTATTACGCCAGTGATTGAAGAAGAGGAAGAAAACTGGGTAGCAAAAGAAGTGGGACACCGACTGGAAGATCTGGTTGCCATGATTTTTGCCAAGAAGACTGGACTTGAAGTTTTCCCTGTACGAAAAATGTTCCGGCATCCGCTATATCCGTTTATGTTAGCGGATGTGGATTACTTTATCCGTTTTCCAGATGGCAGCATTGGGATTTTGGAATGTAAAACCTGTAATTACAATGCAAAAGACAAATGGGCAGATGATGGGATTCCTGAAAACTATGTTTTGCAGGTTCGTCATTATCTTGCAGTCATGAATATGAATAAGGCATATATTGCTTGCCTTTATGGAAACAATGAAAATGAATTTGTTTACCGGTGTCTGGAACGAGATAGAATGGAGGAAGAAGAACTCATTGACCAGGAGAAATACTTCTGGGAGGAATATGTGGAGAAGAAAATAGAACCACCGTATTCCGGAAAGCCAGATCTCATTTTGGCTAGTATCCGGAAATATAATGGTTACGCAGACAAATCAATTCCTGAAATCAGCATATCTAGCTTGGAATCACGCAGTCTTGAAAAATATCTCAAATTATCTGAAGAAAAATCCCAATTGGAAAAGAGAAAAAAGAAGATTGAAGCGGAACAACGTGCATTGAGCGTACCGTTTGTCGAGCTTCTTGGACAAGGGTGTAAGGCAGTGATCGAGGATGGGAGTTTCCGTTACCGGATTACTTATAATCCTACGATACGCACCCAGATTGGAAAAGAAAATATGGAGAAACTGAAAAATCAGCATCCGGATATCTACGAAGAATACACAAGCACTACAGAAAGCAGGATTTTCCGGATTAAAAAGGAGGTTGCATAATGTTACAAGGAAAAAAGGCATATATTTGTTCTCCGCTGTCTGCCCCGAATCCAGAGGGAATGCAGCATAATATGGAACTGGCAAAATACTATCTCATGCAGATGAAAAGGCTGTATCATTGCCGTACTTTTGCTTCACATGCTCATCTTCCATTAATGTTAGATGACCGTATCCCGGAAGAACGGGAAACTGCAATGCAGATTGCAGTTTTGATGTTGGATTTATGTGAAGTATTGATCATTTGTGGTTCACATATCAGCGAGGGAATGAGAAGCGAGATTCAGACAGCATTTGTAAAAGGAAAGGATATTTATTGGTATGACTCCAAGATGAAACCAGGGGAATTGATGAAAGTAGAGAACTGGAGGGACATAGACGATGAGGTGCAAATATATACGTAAGATTTTTCAAAATGAGGAAAACGGATATACGGTTGCATTATTTTCCACACTGAATCAGGAAGTTCCTCTTTCTGCCAGGGATAAGTTTTGGGCAGAGAAAAAAATCATTGCGTTTACTGCCAAAGGATATGACCTTCCGCTTACGGATGAGATCGAAATTGAGATGGAAGGCGAGTGGGAAACAAGTTCCTATGGGACACAATACAAGGTGGAAACTTTTTTAGAGGTTGTACCTAGAACAAGGGAAGGTATCTTAGGATACCTTTCTTGTGGTTCTTTAAAAGGAATTGGTCCCAAAACGGCAGAAAGGATTGTCAATCGTTTTGGTCTGGATACCTTGGAGGTAATGGAAAAGTATCCACAGGAATTATTAAAGATTCAGGGGATATCTCAGAAAAAACTGGACCGTATTGTGGATTCTTTTGGAAAAAACAAAGTATTCCGGGAATTGATGACTTTTTTATCACCGTTTCATGTTACGCCTAAAAAAGCAAATATGATTCTTCAGAAGTTTCGGGATCAATCCGTAGAAATCATTCGGAAGCAGCCTTATATACTTTGCTCAGTCAAAGGGTTTGGTTTTCTCACTGTGGATGCCATTGCAAGGCAGTGCTGTGCTGCAACAAATGATCCTATGCGTATTTCCGGATGCGTCAGCTATGTGCTGCGGGAAGGCATGAAGCAGAACGGACATTTATATCTGGAGCAGGAAATTCTGGTAAAAGATGCATTGAAGGTTCTGAATAAAGAACCGGATCTTCAGCCGGTGACGGAAACAGAGATTTTAAAAGTGTTATATCGTCTGGTCATGCAGGACAGTATCGTGGTAGAAGAGAATAGGGTTTACATTACCCAACAGCATCAGGAAGAAGAGGATACAGCCTCTATGATTGCAAGAAAATTGCATGAGCGAATTCCAGTTCTTACGATTGAAAAGGAACTGGAGGAAGCGCAGGAGGATTTAAACATAACATTATCCGAACAGCAGAAAGAAGCAGTACGTATGGTTTTTGCAAACCCGATCAGCATTATTACTGGAGGACCTGGAACCGGAAAAACAACGGTTTTGAAGATCATCTTGTATATCTATCAGAAAAAATGCGGGAATGAAGTAAAACTGATGGCACCGACTGGACGTGCCGCAAGGCGAATGGCAGAGAGTACCGGAAGTGGAGATGCAACTACGATGCACATGGCACTGGGGCTTTTTGGTGATGGTGATTATGAAGCACTTATAGATGAATTGTCCGCAGATTTTATTAATGTGGATGAGGTATCTATGGTAGATATGCACCTTGCCTATGAATTTTTTTACAAGGTAAAAGCAGGAGCCAGAGTGCTTTTGGTAGGAGATGTCCACCAGCTTCCTTCTGTAGGAGCAGGAGATGTGTTCCGGCAGCTTATCTTGTGCGGGAAAATACCGGTTACTGTTTTAAATCTGGTATATCGCCAGGGGAAGGACAGCAACATCCCCATAAATGCTCAACTTATCAATGAAGGAAAGACAAACCTGCAATGGGGGGATGATTTCCAGATGGTCGAATGTTCAGGAGCAGATGCGGCGGCACAAATTGTTAAAAATATCTATCTCAAGGAAATTCAGATGTATGGTATGGAGCAAGTACAGATACTCTCTCCATATAAAGTGAGAAGTGCAGCCGGTGTCTTGGAACTGAACCGCAGTCTGCAGGACGAGGTAAATCCCCCTGTATCCGGAAAAAGGGAGCTTCATCTTGGCGGTGAGATATTTCGGGAAGGTGACAGAATCCTTCAAAACAAGAATACAGAATTTGCCAGTAACGGAGATTTGGGTATATTGGTACAGATTGCTGAAGATGAGGACAATAACCCTCTGGTTCAAATCGTATTTACAGATGGCCGCAGGGTGAAGTATGAGGCAGAGCAGGTGGAAATGATTGAACATGCAAACGCCATAACCATACACAAAAGCCAAGGAAGCGAGTGCCAGGTGGTCATCATTCCGTGGTTAAAAGCTTTTTATCCCATGCTGAAGCGGAACATCTTTTATACGGGAATCACCAGGGCAAAACAGCGTGTTTATATTGTTGGGGAATGGAAAGCCGTTTGTCAGGCAATCCACACAGATGATACGGGAACCAGAAAGACGATGCTGGCAGTAAAAATACAACAGTATTGTGAACGGTATCAGAGACAGGAAAACAGACGGATCCCTGCAACAATTTGCAACCGGGCTGTGTAAAAAAATAGCAAAATAGTTCAATGTTGAGAATTGGCAGGTTATTACTTTATGAAGGGATGTCCTGCCGGTTCCAAAGAAAGGAGCAGGCAATGAGCGAATTATTATATAACAAGTCAAAAGCAGTAGAAGAACTGAATAAAGTGGAAGGATTTTATCCTCTGGAACTTGCCAGAGTTATTTCTAATGAAGGGCAGGAGGAACAACGGTATCTGGATGTGAAATATCGGAAGCTGTGGTTCCGTCTGGTAAATCCCACAGGCAAGATTATCAGCCGGATTGTTCACTTTACCGAAAATATGGCAGTCGTAGAAGCCAGAATTTATCTGGATAAGTGTGATCAGGAAGATAATTATATTGCAAATTCCTTTTCACAGAAGTTTCGTACAGCAGATATACAGTTTGGGGATAAATTTCTTGAAATGGCAGAAACAGCGGCAATTGGGCGAGCTTTGGCAGATGCGGGGTATGGCCTGCAATTTGCTGATGTAGGGGAAGGAAATGATCCAATGCAGGTAGATGCAGGAATTCCTGTAAATCAGGGAACACAGATGCAGACTGCGATGCCAGCACAAACCCCTGCACCAGGAATGCAGCAGACTCCCAATCAGTCAGCAGGAACCATGCCATCATTTCCGCCTCAAGCAACTCCGGGGCAGCAGATGATGGAACAGTTTTATCAAGAAGCACAAGCCAATGGAAATACGATTGGCGGGGTAACGGGTACAGGACAGATGACAAATCCGGTAATGAGTCCGGCAACTGGATCTGTACCAGTTATGCAGCAGATGCCTTCTAAGCCGCAATTTCTGAATCCCAATATGCCAGTGGAAGAACTGGTGAAAAGGATGAGTTATGAGCAGGCAATACAAGTAGCCGTAACAGGACAGGGAAAATTTAGTGGAAAGACCATGGGACAGGTTGCAATAGAAAGTCCTTCCAGCTTGCAATGGTTCGCAGAACAGTATCATGGACAGAACCATTTCATACCGGCGGCAGCCAAAGTAATTCTTGCAAAGGCATAGCAAATAGCCGGCTTAACATTCTTTCCACAGCCAATAAAGGCTGTGGAAGAAAGGAGGAACCATAGAGTGTATGATATGTCAGGCTTTAGCTACGATATCACAGATGTCGTGCATTTACTGCAGCTTAGAGTACGGCATAAAAATTCTTCGTCAATGGATGTGAATTGTCCATTTTGTGGAGAAACAAAAGGGAAAATGAATGTTAATCTTCAGAAAAATGTGTTCCGGTGTAATCGGTGTGATGCTTCCGGCGGAATGCTAGAATTATACGGAAGACTGCATGGTGTTTCCAGTGCAGAGGCAAACCGACAGATCCGGGAAGCTCTGGGAAAGGGGGAATACCGGACGGATTATCAGGTGGTTCATAAAGAAGAGCCTGTAGAAATTTTTAATGCCGAGTTAGCGGATGCGGATGTCATTGACCGAACATATCAAGAAATGTTGTCGTTATTGACCTTAAATGATAAACATCAGGAAGATCTTAAAAAAAGAGGGCTGACGAAAGAACAGATCGAGATACAGAGGTATCGTAGTGTACCGTTGTTTGGAATTAAAAATATGGTACAAAAACTGTTGGAATCCGGACAGACGGTAAAAGGTGTGCCGGGATTTTATGAAGATCAAGATGGGAAATGGACAGTTAATTTTACTTCTAAAAATTCTGGGATTTTGATACCGATTCGGTCTATGGAAGGAAAAATACAAGGATTTCAGATACGGTTGGATCAGGTAATGGAGGGACGGAAGTATATCTGGCTTTCCAGTGTGAAATTCCAAAATGGAGTATCATCAGGGAGTCCGGTACATGTCATAGGAAGTCTGGACGCAGAACAGATCTATTTAACAGAAGGTGCATTAAAAGGTACGATAGCCCACTATTTATCTGGAGATACGTTCATTTGCGTTGCTGGTGTCAATCAGTACAGAAATTTAAAGCCAGTTTTGGAAACGCTGAAAAGCAGGCATCTGCAGCACCTATATGAAGCTTATGATATGGATAAAAAAATGAAGGTATATTGTGATGGGGATTCTGAGAAATGTGATGCCTGTCAACGTAAACCAGCCACTTTTTATTGTCCGCATAAGATGCAGAAACGGCAGATTCTACAGAACGCTTGTAGAAAGGTGTATGAAATCTGTAGTGGATTGTCTATTTCCATGAGCCGTATGGTTTGGGACATGGATTCTTATGGTGAGTGGAATGGGCAGATCAAAGGAATTGATGATTATTACTATGTATTGAAAAATACGGGGTGAATATGGACCGGGCAAGTTGTCCGGTCTTATGGAAGAGGAGGATTCGATGAAACGAAAGAAAATTTACGGCATATTTATGCTTGTAGCCATTGCTGTTTTTTTATTTGCAGGAGAAAGGATACTGCAAATTTATTTGAATTATCAGGAAAGTCAAAAAGTCTATGAGCAGATGGAAGGGTTTACACAAAAGATAGAGGATCAAGACCTGTCACCAGAAGCGGTTCCAGGGGAAACACCAGAGGAGGTTGCAGAGCAGGGATTCCTACAGGTGGATTTTAACAAGCTGGAAGAAATCAATCCAGATGTCATTGCATGGATTGAGATTCCTGGTTTGGAAATTAGTTATCCGGTAGTCCAGGGGAGGGATAATGACTATTATCTGCATCACCTGATTACGGGAGAAAATCATAAAAGTGGCAGTATTTTTATGGACTTTCACAACCAGGAGGATTTATCAGACAGAAATACCATTATCTATGGGCATAATATGAAGGATGGGAGCATGTTTGGAACCCTGAATCAGTATCAGTCACAGGCACTTTATCGAAACTATCCCTATTTTTATATGTATGTGCCAGGATATATTTATGAGTATCAGATTTTTTCCTGTTATGCAGCACCGACGGATCATCCAGCATATACTTATGATTTTCCTACTTCTGAGGACTATGAAGTTTTTCTGGAAACACTACAAAGAAGTGCTGAGTATAACACAGGGATGATAGTTACCAAGGAGGATCAGGTAGTGACCTTATCAACTTGTGTAAATACCCGAAAGGATTATCGCTATTTAGTACATGGAAAACTGAAACAGAAAATAAAAATGGAGGAATAATAGATGTTAGATTTTGAATATGCAAAGGCATTGGCAGAGGTTGTGCTGGATACAACTTGCAGCGAAAAAGAAAGAGAAGTACGGCTGGAGTGTTTAACCCAAATATTTGGCAGAGCAAATGCTTATTTAAAGAAAGGCTTCTTACCCGATGTGGTAGAGGCTTTTTTTGTGCGAAAAATGAAAGGTTTGCCACTGGTATCGACAAAGCAGGATATGCAGGATTTTTTGAAAGTCAGTACACCCCATTATTTTGGCGGGAAATTTACAGTTAGTAATATTCCGTATTATTCTGAGGAAGAAGAACTGCTACTTTGGTCAGAAACATCACTTCGTGGTCCATTGATTTCAGCCGGATATGAACGCTATATGGAACTGTTTAAAAAGATTTTGCCTCAAAAGGCAGAACAGATTAATTTTTTATAAAGAGAAATAATTCGAATGAGGACTGGAAATATATGGTGGTTTAAAGATAAATGTTAAAAATTATTATATAGGAAGAAAGCATCTGTCTGTAGCAAAATGCTGCAGACAGGATATTTTTTTGAAAAAAAGTTGCTTTGTACGGAAACTCTGCGTACAAGAGAAGTATAAAGAAAAAAAGGGTTACGGAGGAAAGCAAGCATGAGTGAGAAGTTGAATCAGCAGCTGGAGCAGCAGGATCTGGAGGCCATGGCCGACCAGCTTTTGGCGGAGGATGCCGCCAAGCGGGAGGAAGAGGACTCCAAATCCCGCAAGAAGCTGGACGATAAGACCATTGCCGCCCTTCCGGCGGCGACCCTCATCACCGCAAACGAGAAATTGAAGGATCTGCTGGCCAAGGGCTGCAAGACCGGGAAGCTGGATCCCGGCGAGCTGTCGGACGTGGTGGATACCATGGATCTGGACGGCGACCAGATGGACCGCATCTACGATTCGCTGGCGGATCTGGGCATCGAGGGCTTCTGGAACTTCTCCCACTATGACCTCTCTGTGCCGTATCCCGATGTGGTGGTGGAGAACGTCCATCTGGGCGACAGCCTGATGAGTCTGGGCTACCGCCTGCGCAATCAGGACTGAGCATACCTATTTATAGTAAATAAAAAGAAATAAAGACTGCTGCACAAGAGC
>ERZ860388.1993-NODE-1993-length-11679-cov-2.620526_pt1 | contig 11679 bp, 14 predicted proteins | sample MGYA00509978_ERZ860388 | MGnify/ENA primary metagenome ERZ860388 (study PRJEB30046, sample SAMN00715225) | human gut metagenome | study: EMG produced TPA metagenomics assembly of the A metagenome-wide association study of gut microbiota in type 2...
AAGGCATGGATCGAGTGTAATATCACAAAACCAGAACCAGTATATTCCTTAGAAAAGCTTCCGATCAGATAATGTATTTATTTTAAAAACAAATTTTCTATTGCATCCTAAAAATATCTGTGGTAGTATTTTGTGCAAAGACAACTGTACACCACAGGAAAACAAAAGGAACCAGACATGAAAGAAACCAACTATTATGTAATTAAAAAGAAAGCAGTTCCAGAAGTGTTGTTAAAGGTGTTAGAGGTCCAGAAACTGTTAGATTCAAAGAGAGCAGTTTCTGTATTAGAAGCCACAGAGATGGTAGGTATCAGCCGAAGTTCTTATTACAAGTACAAGGACGATATTTTTCCATTTTACGACAACGCCAAGGGCAAAACGATTACCATGGTGCTGCAGATGGATGATGAACAGGGACTTTTATCGGATCTTCTTCATATCGTAGCGATTTACAAGGCGAATATTCTGACGATTCATCAGAGTATTCCGGTCAACAATGTGGCGACGCTGACACTCAGCGTGGAAGTCCGCTCGGATACCGGAAATATATCGCATATGGTCGAAGAGATGGAAGAAAATTCGGGAGTACACAACGTAAAAATTATAGCCAGGGAGTAAAGATTATGATTCAGGTAGCAGTGATGGGCTATGGAACAATTGGTTCCGGAGTCGTAGAAGTATTAGAAACCAACAAAGACAAAATCACAGAAAAAACCGGCAAAGAGATTGCAGTAAAATATATTCTGGATCTGCGTGAATTTCCGGGTGATCCGCACGAAGCGCAGATTGTTCATGATTTTGAGATCATTGAAAAAGACGAAGAAGTAGAGATCGTTGTAGAGGCGATGGGCGGCGTCAATCCGGCATACAAGTTTGCAAAAGCGTGCCTGTTAGCCGGTAAGCACGTTGTGACCTCCAACAAGGCACTTGTAGCGGCACACGGCACCGAGCTTCTGGCGATTGCACGCGAGAAGAACTTAAACTTCCTCTTCGAAGCCAGCGTAGGCGGCGGCATTCCGCTTCTGCGTCCGCTGACTCAGTCTCTTGCAGGCGAGAAGATCGAGGAAATCAGCGGTATCTTAAACGGTACAACCAACTATATCCTTACCAAGATGGCAAGAGAAGGTCAGACCTTTGAGGAAGCCTTGAAGAAAGCGCAGGAACTCGGATATGCAGAGCGCAACCCGGAGGCAGACGTAGAAGGCTACGATACCTGCCGCAAGATCACGATTCTTACCTCACTGGCAACTGGAAAAGAAGTAAATTACGAAGATGTGCCGACCGAGGGCATCACAAAGATTACCGATACTGATTTCAAATATGCGGCAAAGCTGGGAACTTCGATTAAACTGTTTGGAACCAGCCGCATGGAAGGCAATAAAGCCAGCGTCTATGTATGCCCGATGATGATCGGACCGGATCATCCGCTCTTTGCAGTCAATGACGTATACAATGCAGTCATGGTTCGCGGCAATACACTTGGAACCGTCATGTTCTACGGCCGGAAACCTCCCGACCGCCAGCGCAGTCGTCAGCGACATCGTAGAGATCGCCGGACACATGGAAGACAACATCCCGACCGGCTGGACCGACGAAAAACAGCCAGTTGCACCGATGGGCGAAGTAACCTTCAGCTACTTCCTCCGACTGGCAGGCAAATCAGCCGACAAACTTGCCGATGTGCGTGCAGCCTTCGGTGAAGCAGAAACCATCGAACTCCCGGAGATGGACGAATTTGCGGTCATAACCGGAGAAATGACCGAAGCACGCTTCCGGAAACTGGCAGCGGTATTCGAGGAAGATATCCGCCAGACGATTCGCTATACAAAATAGGATATAAAGTAAAAAGCACGCCAAAGTCATTCATGACGCGGTGTGCTTTTTAACGCAAGAAATACACAGAAAAAGGTCCTCTTGCCAATCATTTTATTGTAACGGACCAATCAAACTCTCATACAACTCCATTGCCTGATCAAAAAACGGCGCATATTGCGGATCCGTAATCATATGGTACACCTGGATCAGGCAGAAAAACTCAACTACTCCAAAGATGGTAGACATAACTCCCAGTATTAGCCCGACCACTGCGCTGCCGCGCCGCGGCTGTCCTTCCTCCTTGGATAGGACAAACAGTACATTCGCCGACATTCCGAGCAGAATCGCGGCGGAAAAACTCAAAAACAGGGAGAAAAATGCGAAGATGCCGCACATCATTGACATCGTGGCATAGCGGCGCGAACGATTGCGCCGGGTTTCATTTGTATCTGAATGTTCCTTCGGAGAAGGTGTTTCATCGTAATAACTCATCGTATATCTAATCCTTTCATAACTGTGAAAAAAGAAAACAGCTACATCCTTTTCTGAAAATTAGAGACAGCCGCTGAATAGGGCAAAACAAAATCTATGCCCATCTGGCGGATTGAATCCGATAAAAGTGTATCATGAATAAAGCCGCTTGTCCAGTTAGGCATTGACTTGCGAAATATGCGCTGGAATGGTATGATTAAACAGCGTATTGATATTGAAGGAGAGTTTTTGCATGGATATTATACAGGCATTGAAAGAAGAGCTTCAGATAGGGAGAAATCAGGTCGAAGCGGCGGTAAAGCTGATCGATGAGGGAAACACGATCCCGTTCATCGCGCGCTACCGCAAGGAGGCGACCGGTTCCCTGAATGATGAGGTGCTGCGCCAGCTAGATGAGCGTCTGCGCTATCTTCGGAATCTGGAGGATAAAAAGGAGCAGGTGATCGGTGCGATCCGCGCCCAGGAGAAGCTGACTCCGGCGCTGGAGAAACAGATCCGCGATGCGGCGACGCTGGTTGCGGTGGAAGATCTTTATCTTCCGTACCGCCCGAAACGGCGCACCCGTGCCGGAATTGCCCGTGAGAAAGGGCTGGAACCGTTAGCAGTCTGGATTTACAAGCAGGAAGCGGGCGGCAGCCTGGAGGCGGAGGCGGCGAAGTACGTGTCGGAAGAAAAGGGTGTTGCAGATGTTTCAGAGGCAATAGACGGCGCGCGTGATATTCTGGCTGAGCAGATCAGCGAGATGGCAAAATACCGCAACTACGCACGTAAAAAGACGATGCAGGACGGTCTTTTGGAGGCATCCGCAAAGGATGAGAAGATACAGTCGGTGTACGAGATGTACTATCATTTCTCCGAACCAGTCAAAAAGCTGGCGGGACACCGTGTGCTGGCGATCAACCGCGGTGAGAAAGAGAAGATTCTGAGCGTGAAGCTTATAGCGCCGGAGGAGCAGATTGTCCGGTATATGGAGAAACAGCTGATTATCCGCCCGGATGGGGATGCGGCGCGCGTGATGGAAGAAGTGATTCTGGACAGCTACCGCCGCCTGATCGGACCGGCGATCGAGCGCGAGATCCGCGCGGGGCTGACAGAAACGGCAGAGAACGGCGCGATTCAGGTATTTGGCAAGACCCTGGAACAGCTCCTGATGCAGCCGCCGATCGCAGGATGCGTGGTGCTCGGCTGGGATCCGGCATTCCGGACGGGCTGCAAGCTGGCAGTTGTGGATGAGACGGGAAAAGTGCTCGATACGACGGTCATTTACCCGACTGCGCCGCAGAACCGCGTGGAAGAGTCGAAGGAGATCGTGAAAAAGCTGATCCGCAAGTACGGTATTTCCCTGATCTCAGTGGGGAATGGTACGGCAAGCCGAGAATCTGAGCAGATCATCGTGGAACTCTTAAAAGAAATTCCGGAGAAAGTTCAGTATGTCATCGTCAATGAGGCGGGCGCGTCGGTTTATTCGGCGAGCAAGCTGGCGACGGAGGAATTTCCGCAGTTTGATGTCGGACAGAGAAGCGCGGCATCGATCGCGAGACGCCTGCAGGATCCGCTGGCGGAGCTGGTAAAAATTGATCCGAAATCCATTGGAGTCGGTCAGTACCAGCATGATATGAACCAGAAAAATTTAAGCGAAGCGCTGCAGGGCGTGGTGGAAACGTGCGTAAATAAGGTCGGCGTGGATCTGAATACGGCATCGGCGCCGCTGCTCGCCTATATTTCCGGCATTAACAAGACGATTGCGAAAAATATCGTGGCATATCGGGAGGAGAATGGCGCATTTTCAACGCGCCGTGAGCTTTTGAAGGTGGCGAAGCTGGGACCGAAGGCGTATGAACAGTGCGCCGGATTTATGCGGATCCAGGGCGGCAAGAATCCGCTCGATGCGACGAGTGTGCACCCGGAGAGCTATAAAGCAGCGGAGGCGCTTTTAAAGCAGCTTGGACATGATCCGAAGGAGATCGCGGCGGGCGGCATCCGCAATATCCGCAAGGAGATCGCGGATACGGCAAAGCTGGCAAAAGAGCTTTCGATCGGCGAGCCGACCTTGCTCGATATCGTGAGCGAGTTGGAAAAACCGGCGCGCGACCCGCGTGAGGAGATGCCGAAGCCGATTCTCCGCACGGATGTGCTGGAAATGAAGGATTTGAAGCCGGGCATGATTTTAAAAGGAACCGTGCGGAATGTCATTGATTTCGGTGCGTTTGTGGATATCGGCGTGCATCAGGATGGTCTGGTTCACGTGTCCCAGATGACAGACCGCTATATCAAGCATCCGCTGGAGGCGGTCAGCGTCGGGGATATCGTGGAGGTCAAGGTGCTGGCGGTTGATGTGGCGAAGAAGCGCATTTCGCTGACGATGAAAATCCGGGAGACGAAGTAAACCACGGCAGATTCAGCCGTTGGTTATAGGATGCAGGAGCGCTGACTGGAATGGGGCGGCGGATAAGGCATAGAAAATTAGGGAGAAGATAAAATGGACTTACGTGTAAAAATACAGCCAAAAGAGATTTTTATTTATTCGATGTACAATTTCTGGGCGGGACTGCGTGGAATCGGATGCATCATACTGACGGTGCTCGTTATTATTGCAGCGTCAGCCAGCGAGGAACGTCTGGGAACGCAGGTGACGAATCTGGTGATTCTGGGAGTGATTGCCTTGACAGGCTTTCAGATTTTTGCAATCTGGAAACAGGCAGAGCGCACCGCCAGGGATGCGAAAACGGGAGCTGAGATTGTATTTCACATTGGAGACGAGGGCATCCGTGCCCGCCAGGCGAACGGCAAGGGTGAGATCAGCTGGGATAAGCTGGTAAAAGTGAAAAAGATCGCGGGAATCTATGTGCTTTACCTGGGTCGAGACAAGGCGTACCTGATGCCGAAGCGCGTGTTCAGAGGTTCGGAGGAGCAGATTTTTCTCAGTATGCTTACAAGAAATCTGCCGCAGGAAAAGAGAAGAGGAATTCGAGCATGATGATAGAAACAAACAGCCCGGAAGAGACGTATGCGTTTGGAAAAAAGCTTGGAATGGAAGCGCAGGCAGGGCAGGTGTATTGTTTGAATGGTGATCTGGGCGTAGGAAAGACGGTTTTTACGCAGGGGTTTGCCGCGGGACTTGGAATTCAGGAACCGGTCAACAGCCCGACTTTCACGATCGTGCAGGAGTACGACGATGGGCGCCTGCCGCTCTACCATTTTGATGTATATCGTCTCGGCGATGTGGACGAGATGGATGAGATTGGCTATGAGGACTATTTCTACGGCGAGGGCATCTGCCTGATCGAATGGTCGGAGCGCATCCGCGAGATCCTGCCGGAACATCCGATCCAGATCACGATTGAAAAGGATTTGGAAAAGGGCTTTGATTACCGGAAAATTTCAGTAAACGAGCAGTAGCCGGCGACAGGAGGAAAGAGAAAATGAGAATTTTGGGAATCGAAAGCGCATCCCTGGTGGCATCGGTTGCTATTGTTACGGATGATGTGATCACGGCGGAATATACGGTGAATCTGAAAAAAACGCATTCGCAGACACTTCTTCCGATGATTGATGAGATTGTGAAAATGCTGGAGGTGCCGTTGGAAAGCATCGATGCAATCGCAGTATCCGGCGGTCCAGGATCTTTTACGGGGCTTCGGATTGGCTCTGCGACAGCGAAAGGACTGGGACTGGCGCTTGGGAAGCCGCTGATCCATGTGCCGACGATGGATGCGATGGGATATTGTCTGTACGGGGCTTCGGCGCTCATCTGCCCGATGCTGGATGCGAGACGGCAGCAGGTGTACACGGGACTCTATCGGTATGAAGAGAAGTTCGAGATTGTGAAAGAACAGTACATTACGGATATCCATGCGTTGATTGCTGAGTTAAATGAGCGCGGCGAGCGCGTGATTTTCCTGGGGGACGGTGTGCCGGTCAACCGGGCGGTGATCGAGGAAGAGATGAAGGTGCCGTATTCGTTTGCACCGGCACAGGCGAGCCGTCAGCGAGCTTCGGCGGTGGCAGCGCTTGGCGCAGTGTATCTGGCAGAGGGAAAGACCGAGACGGCAGCCGAGCACAAGCCGGATTATCTGCGGAAATCGCAGGCGGAGCGCGAGCGCGAGGTCGCAGAGCGCCAGGGCGAGATGGATAAGCTGGCAGCCGGTATTGTGGTCGTGGAGAAGAAATAATGGCGGCAGGAACGGGAACGCAAAAAGAGCTTCGTGTTCAGATAGTGGATTTTCAGCCGGGGGATCTTCCTGCGGTCCGGGCACTGGAACTGGAATGCTTTTCGGATGCATGGTCGGAGAAGCTTTTACAGGATCTGCTGACGAGCAGCTGGGATAAAACCTGGGTGCTGAAAGAGGATGAAACCGTCCGTGGCTACTGCAATTTCCGCGTCATTGCCGGGGAAGGCGAGCTGATGCGGATCGCGGTTCACGGCGCGTGCCGGGGGCGCGGCTATGGGCGGCTTCTGATGGAACGGCTGTTAAAGGAAGCAGAGGAAGAAAACGTCGAGGATATCACCTTGGAGGTGCGTGCATCTAATGCCCCGGCGATTGCGCTGTATGAGGCGTATGGCTTTCAGAAAGAGGCGGTTCGGAAGAATTATTACAGCGGGCCGACGGAAGATGCGCTGATTTATTGGAAAAGAAGCGGAAAAAGCATTGACAGATGAAATGGAAATGAGTATACTGTTTAACAGATAAAAGCGTAACACTTTACAGTGTTAAATCAAAAGAAAAGAACGGTAGGAGGTTCATATGCTGAGTCAGGTATCTATTTTTGCAGAGAATAAGAAAGGACGTTTACAGAATATTACATCCCTTCTTCAGAAGGAGAATATTAACATTTGGGGTTCGATCACGAATGACAGTGCGGAGTACGGTATTATCCGTATGGTTGTTTCTAATCCAGAGCACGCGGAGAAAGTGCTGGCGGAAGCTGGTTATCTCTGCCGTCTGACAGAGGTGCTTGGCGTCGAACTGGATGACGAGGTCGGAGCACTCAACCGTCTGTTAATTTCCCTCGAAGAGAGCAATATCAATGTAGATTACCTGTATCTCTCCTTCAATCGTGATTCTGGCAAGCCGGTTATGGTGCTTCACACGGACGATGTGAGGGAGGTCAGCATCTGCCTGACATCGAAGGGATATAAGGTACTGTAAGTATTTCCAGCACTTTCCGCTTAAAAACCGGTATAAAAAACAGTATAATGATGGAGAAGCTGTGGAGGACATGGCTTCTCCATTTTGTGTATATAGAAGAGAAAGGCGAGGAGAGCATGAGAAAATATGGAGAGAGCGGCATTCTTCTGTCGGTTGTCTGCAACCGGTGCGGGAAGAAGCTGGCGGTGAAAGAAGGCATTCTGCGCGAAGGAGCGGCGCATTTTGATGTGGCATGGGACTATTTTTCGGAGAAAGATGGGGAGGTGCATCATTTTGATCTGTGCGAGGAGTGCTATGATGGAGTGACGCGGGAATTTCTGATTGAGGCAGATAAGGAGGAGAGGACGGAACTATTGTAGAGTCGTGAGGGGAACGGAGAAACGCGGGACAGGCGGTGCGCCATCTGCGTCTCGCCAGTGAATTGGATTGCTGAATTTCTGGCTTGCAACATAGTATTTCTTTATGATATTATTAAATGATATGGGAGTTAGGAGAAAAGCTGTTTTGACAGCTTTTTGCATGACTTTTAATTAAAAAGATTTATTATAAATCATTTATTTAATAGAAAAGAGGATGTTCCATGTTAGATGTATGTTTGCTGGGAACCAGCGGAATGCTGCCATTGCCTGACAGATGGCTGACATCACTGATGACCAGATATAATGGAAGCAGTCTTTTGATAGATTGTGGGGAAGGAACACAGATTGCAATAAAAGAAAAAGGATGGAGTTTTAATCCGATAGATGTAATTTGTTTTACGCATTATCATGCTGACCATATAAGCGGACTTCCGGGGCTGCTTCTCACAATAGGAAATTCTGACAGGACAAAGCCTGTTACGCTTGTCGGGCCTAAAGGTCTGTCAAGAGTTGTTGGGGCACTGCGTGTGATAGCACCGGAACTTCCGTTTGAACTGAAATTTATAGAACTTACAAAACCGCAGGAACACATTTCAATAAATGGCTATGAGATAGAGGCATTTAAAGTTTCTCATACGGTTGCATGTTATGGGTATTCTATAAGTATTCCAAGAATAGGAAAGTTTGATGTAGAAAAAGCTAGAGAACTTATGATACCGCAGAAAGCGTGGAATAAGCTTCAGCATGGAAATACGGTTGAGATTGATGGAACTGTATATACACCGGATATGGTAATGGGAAAACCGAGAAAAGGTTTGAAAGTTACATATTGTACAGATACAAGACCGGTTACGGCTATTATAGAAAATGCAAAACATTCCGATTTATTTATATGTGAAGGAATGTATGGCGAAGAAGATAAGGACAGTAAAGCAAAAGAAAACAAACACATGACATTTTCAGAGGCGGCAGCACTTGCAAAAGATGCAGAAGTTGCAGAGATGTGGCTGACGCATTTCAGCCCGTCACTTGTAAGGCCGCAGGAGTATATACGTGGAATACAGAAAATATTTGAAAATGTCACAGCAGGTACAGATGGTAAAACGGTGGAACTTCAATTTGAAGAAGGGTAGCATTTAAAGATGCGGAAATGGAGGCGTGAGATGAAAAAATATGTAAAAACAATAATAATTGTAAGTGTTCTGGCACTAATGTGCATAGCCTATTTTTTCTATCTTTCAAACAGGAAATCGACAAAAGATGCAACTGATAAGTCAGTTGGGAATCAGGAAGTGGCAGCATTAACAACAAAAGATATTGATAAAAATTATCCTGAGTCTCCAAAAGAAGTTGTTAAATTGTATGCAAGAATAACAAAGGCATATTACAAGACATCTCTTACGGATGAACAGATAGAAGCACTTGGAACAAATGCAAGAAAATTATTTGATAATGAGTTAAAGTCAAAACAGACAGATAAAGAATTTCTGGATGCATTAAAGGCTGATATAGCGGATTATAATTCGGCAAAAAGATATATAGCTGATTATACAATGGATGGCAGCCAGGCAGTAAAATATACAACTATTGATAATAAAGAATATGCATCATTGGTAGTGCTTTATAATGTCCGTGAGGGAAGTAAACTTCACAAATCATATACCAGATTTGTATTAAGGAAAGATTCCGATGGAAAATGGAAAATATTATACTGGGAGCTTGTTAAAGGAAATAATAGCACACAGGAATAGAAAGGCATGGAAAGCAGTATGAAAGAACAGGAAGAAGTATTAATTCTTGCTATAGAAAGTTCATGTGATGAGACAGCGGCAGCTGTTGTAAAAAACGGAAGAACTGTTTTGTCAAATATAATAAATTCACAGATAGATATTCATACATTATATGGCGGTGTAGTACCGGAGATAGCATCAAGAAAACATATAGAAAATATTAATCCTGTAATAAACATGGCGTTAAAAGAGGCGAACGTAACACTGGATGATATAACAGCTATAGCTGTTACATATGGTCCGGGACTTGTAGGAGCGTTGCTTGTGGGTGTTGCGGAAGCAAAAGCTATTGCATTTGCAAAAAATAAACCACTTGTGGGAGTACATCATATAGAAGGGCATATATCAGCCAATTATATAGAGCATCCTGAATTGGAACCTCCATTTGCTGCACTTGTTGTATCAGGAGGACATACACATCTTGTAATGGTCAATGATTATGGTGATTATGAAATTATTGGAAGAACGAGGGATGATGCGGCTGGGGAAGCGTTTGACAAGGTCGCAAGAGCTGTAGGACTCGGTTATCCGGGCGGACCAAAGATAGATAAATTGGCAAAAGAAGGTAATCCGCATGCAATTGAATTTCCAAGGGCACATGTAGAAGATTCACCATATGATTTTTCGTTTAGCGGAATAAAATCAGCGGTTCTCAATTATATAAACCAGTGTGAGATGAAAAATGAAGAGATAAATAAAGCTGACCTTGTAGCATCGTTTCAGAATGCTGTAGTGGACGCACTTGTATCAAGGGCAATGATGCTTGTAAAAGAAAGAAATATCGACAAGCTGGCAATTGCCGGCGGCGTTGCATCTAATTCAGCATTAAGAGAGGCACTTTCAAGTGCTTGTGAGAAAAATGGAATAAAATATTATTCACCATCTCCTAAGTTATGTACAGATAATGCGGCAATGATAGGAGCTGCCGGGTATTATGATTACATAAAAGGTGTAAGGCATGGCTTTGATCTTAATGCGGTTCCAAATCTCAAACTTGGTGAAAGAATATAAATTAATAAAAAATATAAAAAATGCCGGGCATATTATATTGTGTCCGGCAAAATTTAGACATGGAGAAAAATATATGGGCAGCAAAGAAAAAGCATTAACAGCGGCAATAATACTTGCCGGAGGCAAAGGCAGCCGAATGCAGTCAGAGATTCCAAAACAATATATGAAAATAAATGGACGACCGGTAATATATTATGCACTGGAAGCATTTTCTGAAAGCAGTGTTGACAAAATAGTTCTGGTTACAGGAAATGCATGTATTGATGGTATGGATGAAAAAACATATTGTATAGAAAGAATAATAAAACCGTACAAATTTGAAAAAGTAATAATAGTTACAGAAGGTGGAAAGGAACGCTATAATTCTGTATATAATGGGCTGGAGGCACTGAAAAAGCAGGGCAAGGTACCGGATTATGTTCTCATTCATGATGGAGCAAGAGCGTGTATTACAACTGATTTGATAGAAAAGTGCATATGCGAAGCCGAAAAATACAAGGCATGCGTGGCAGCAGTACCTGTCAAAGATACAATAAAAATATCTGATGAGAATGGATATGCCGTTAATACACCCGACAGAAATACATTGTGGCAGATACAGACACCACAAAGTTTTGAATATGAACTTATAATGGATGCATATGAAAAAATGATTAAAGATTCAGCCAGAGGTAATATAACTGATGATGCAATGGTTGTTGAAAAATATACATCAGTCAGAGTGAAATTAACGCAATCATCATATAAAAATATAAAAATAACCACACCGGATGACATAATAATAGTCGAAAGTTTTATTAAAAAATAAATTAGAACTAAGTGAGATATAAAAAAGGATGGATGCCGGAGATAATAAGATACTTATAATGCAGAATTTATGCGGAATTGTGGGTGTGAAATAATAAGAAATAAAAAAGTTAAAAAAAATCAAATAAAAGTGTTGACAAAGTTAAAACAGAGTGATAATATAAACAAGTCGTCAGCGAGCGGCACAATTAAATAAGTATTATGGAGAGGTACCGAAGTGGTCATAACGGGGCGGTCTTGAAAACCGTTTGTCTT
>ERZ860388.1999-NODE-1999-length-11660-cov-3.078673_pt1 | contig 11660 bp, 10 predicted proteins | sample MGYA00509978_ERZ860388 | MGnify/ENA primary metagenome ERZ860388 (study PRJEB30046, sample SAMN00715225) | human gut metagenome | study: EMG produced TPA metagenomics assembly of the A metagenome-wide association study of gut microbiota in type 2...
CGGAGCCGCAATCCGGTCATGGCAAAACGTTTTGAAAAACCATTCAGAACAAATGCCTGATCCGTAAATTCCAGAATACTACGGGCACGTCCTTCATAAACCAACCCATGATAAATCTCATCCGAAATCACAGGAACTCCAAGCCCGGCAATCTCTTTCAAAAAACGATCTTCCAATAAAAGTCCGGTAGGATTCATCGGAGAATTGATGAAAATAGCTGCCGTACGGGTCGTGATAAACTTTTTGATATCTTCTATATTGTATTGTAACCCGTTTTCCGGACGAAGCGGAACCAACACAGGTTTTGCCTGTGCGGCCAGCACAAAATTGCGATAACAGGCATAACCGGGATTAGAAAGAATCACCTCGCTATCCGGACGGCAAAGCAACAACAAAACCAGCAGGATAGCCGGTGAAGAACCGGAAGTCACCACAACACAATCGGGATCTACCGTCACCCCGTATTCCTGCTGATGAAAAGCAGCAATTTCCTTTCTCAATTCAGGATCCCCCAAAGAGTGAGTGTAATGAGTCAAATGAGAATCATACGCTTTCTTGGCTGCTTCGGCAACACAGGCAGGAACATCAAAATCGGGTTCACCTACTTCCAGATGAATAATATCGATACCTTGTTTCTGCAATTCATTGGCACGTTCCAATACGTCCATAACGATGAACGAGGTCATTTGTTCCACCTGAGGGTTAGTCTGCTTCATGGGTCTACTTGTTTTTTTTCGGGGTACAAAGATACGCATTTTTCAACCTTAATAATGCCGGGACAGGTCTTTTCGTGCATGAGATTAAGTTGATTTCACACCCGCCTAACTTTCATTACGATAAAAAGTCCTATATTTGTGCTTTCAAATCGTTAGCAAAATGAAACAAGAGTTTACAAGAATTGCCGTAAAGGTAGGAAGTAATGTACTGACACGCCGGGATGGGACATTGGATGTAACCCGCATGTCAGCCCTTGTCGACCAGATAGCCGAACTGCACAAGACGGGCGTAGAAGTAATCCTCATCTCTTCGGGTGCCGTAGCATCCGGCCGTAGCGAAATACGGACTCTAAAGAAGCTGGACAGCATAGACCAGCGTCAACTCTTCTCGGCCGTAGGCCAAGCGAAACTAATCAACCGGTATTATGAATTATTCCGCGATCACGGTATCCCGGTGGGACAAGTGCTGACTACCAAAGAGAGTTTCGGCACACGACGCCATTACCTGAACCAAAAAAACTGCATGACAGTCATGCTGGAAAACGGAGTAATTCCTATAGTAAACGAAAACGATACCATCTCGGTCACCGAACTGATGTTCACCGACAATGACGAACTATCCGGTCTCATCGCTTCAATGATGGACACGCAGGCACTTATCATTTTAAGCAACATAGATGGTATTTATAATGGTTCTCCCAGCGACCCGTCTTCTTCCGTCATCCAAGAAATCGGCCATGGCAAAGACCTGTCGAGCTATATACAAACCAGTAAGTCGAGTTTTGGCAGAGGCGGCATGCTGACAAAGACCAACATCGCACGCAAAGTAGCCGACGAAGGTATTACCGTCATCATTGCCAATGGAAAACGGGATAATATCCTGGTCGACATTCTGCAAAAGCCGGAAGAAACTCTTTGCACCCGCTTCACCCCGTCACAGGAACCGGTATCCAGTATAAAAAAATGGATTGCACACAGTGAAGGCTTTGCCAAAGGTGAAATACATATGAACGAATGCGCCACGGAAGTTTTGAATTCGGACAAAGCCGTGAGCATATTACCGGTCGGCATCACCCGTATTGAAGGCGAGTTCGAAAAAGACGACATTGTGCGCATCATTGACTTTCGCGGGAATGCAGTAGGAGTAGGTAAAGCAAACTGCGACTCCGCACAGGCCCGTGAAGCAATGGGGAAACATGGCAAAAGACCTGTAGTACACTATGATTATCTGTATATAGAATAATAGATTTTAGAGCCCAAAGATATGAACCTCAAAGAAACATTTACCGCCGTACAGGCAGCCAGCCGGAAACTGGCTCTACTGGACGACCAAACAATCAACCGGATACTGAATGCGGTAGCAGATGCCGCCATCGCCGAAACTCCGTTCATCTTAAGCGAGAATGCAAAAGATCTCGCACGAATGGAACAGAGCAATCCGAAATACGACCGGTTAAAGTTGACGGAAGCACGGCTAAAAGGAATTGCAGCCGATACTCGTAACGTGGCTACCCTCCCCTCGCCATTGGGACGGGTATTGAAAGAAACCGTCCGCCCCAATGGCATGAAACTGACAAAGGTCTCTGTCCCGTTCGGTGTCATCGGCATCATTTATGAAGCGCGCCCCAACGTCAGTTTCGATGTATTTTCCCTTTGTCTCAAAAGCGGCAACGCCTGTATCCTGAAAGGAGGAAGTGATGCCGACTGCTCCAACCGGGCCATAGTCAGCGTTATCCACGATGTGTTAAAGCGTTTCGGTGTAGATACACATATCGTAGAACTCCTGCCGGCCGACCGGGAAGCCACGGCGGAACTCCTGCATGCCGTAGGATATGTAGATCTCATCATTCCGCGCGGCAGCAGTAATCTGATAAATTTTGTACGCGAGAATGCAACGATCCCTGTCATTGAAACAGGGGCGGGTATCTGCCATACTTATTTCGACGAATATGGAGATACGGCCAAAGGAGCCGCCATCATCAATAATGCAAAAACACGCCGCGTCAGTGTATGCAACGCACTGGATTGCGTTCTCATCCACGAGAAGCGACTGAACGACTTGCCGGAAATCTGCAAGAAATTACAAGACAGCAACGTCATCATCTTTGCCGATCCCCAAGCCTATCACAGCCTGGAAGGGCATTATCCGCCGGCACTCTTGAAACCGGCTACTCCGGAAAGCTTCGGCACAGAATTTCTGGACTATAAGATGGCAATCAAAACCGTGAAAAGTTTTGAAGATGCCTTGGGGCATATTGCAGAATACAGTTCCAAGCACAGCGAAAGCATCATCACAGAAAATAAGGAATGTGCCGCCCTGTTCTGTAAAATTGTAGATGCCGCTTGTGTATATACCAATGTATCCACGGCCTTTACCGACGGAGCACAATTCGGATTGGGAGCCGAAATCGGTATCAGTACGCAAAAATTGCATGCTCGCGGCCCGATGGCACTCGAAGAAATAACCTCCTACAAATGGATCATTGAAGGAGACGGACAAACGAGGGAGAGTTGAGAAGAGATGGGAGAGTTGAGAAGAGATGGGAGAATGGAGAAGAGATGGGAGAATGGAGATGGGAAAATGGAGATGGGAAAAGTATAATTAAAAAAATAGAGAGATATGAAGAAATTTACTTGTGTACAGGACATAGGCGATTTAAAATCTGCCTTAGCCGAAGCATTTGAGATTAAAAAAGACCGTTTTAAATATGTAGAGTTGGGAAGAAATAAGACTTTGATGATGATCTTCTTCAATTCCAGCCTGCGTACACGCCTGAGTACCCAAAAGGCGGCACTCAATTTAGGGATGAATGTTATTGTTCTCGACATTAATCAAGGGGCATGGAAACTGGAAACCGAACGGGGAGTTATCATGGACGGCGACAAGCCGGAACATCTGCTGGAAGCCATTCCGGTGATGGGGTGTTATTGCGACATCATAGGCGTACGTTCTTTTGCACGTTTCGAGAATCGTGATTATGACTATGAAGAAGTAATCATTAACCAGTTCATCAAATATTCCGGTCGTCCGGTGTTCTCGATGGAAGCAGCCACGCGCCATCCGTTGCAAAGTTTTGCCGACCTTATCACCATTGAAGAATACAAAAAAACCGCTCGGCCGAAAGTGGTGATGACTTGGGCACCCCATCCCCGTCCATTGCCACAAGCCGTACCGAATTCGTTTGCCGAATGGATAAATGCAACCGATTACGATTTTGTAATTACCCATCCCGAAGGTTATGAACTCGATCCGAAGTTTGTAGGCCGTGCAAAGGTGGAGTACGACCAAATGAAAGCTTTCGAAGGAGCCGACTTTATCTATGCCAAGAATTGGGCTGCCTATACAGGTGACAATTACGGACAGATCTTAAGCAAAGACCGCGAGTGGACGGTAAGTGACCGCCAGATGGCAGTGACCAACCATGCTTATTTCATGCACTGCCTACCTGTACGCCGCAATATGATCGTAACGGACGATGTCATCGAAAGCCCGCAGTCTATCGTCATACCGGAAGCTGCCAATCGTGAAATATCGGCCACAGTCGTATTGAAAAGACTACTGGAAGGATTGCAATAAGCAGCCTCAACACAGCATATCACAACAACAAAAGCTCCGGTTATCCGGCGGGAATACCGCAGACAACCGGAGCTTTTTCACTAAAACCATATTCAGCCTTCAACAGGCTATCCCAACACTACTGAAAGAATATCTTCTTCCCGTTTCTTATATAAATCCCTCTCTGAGGATTCCGAACCACTCTACCGGACAAATCATAGATAATGCCATCTTCATCGGCAGCCTCACTAACCGTCTCCTCGATACCGGTCGAACTTGAAGCAGGTGTCAGATTTATATAGAAAAGATTATGCGAATCCGCCTTTGTCAATTCGTGCGAGCCGGCAGCTAATTTATAGGTAAGGATACCGTCTGAATCGCTTGCAACTTTCGTCCCGTCAATTTTAATATTAGGTGTTTTATCAGCTTTTCCAAAAACCAAAGTCAGCGTCATTTCCTCCTCTATTGTGAATTTTACAGAAGTGGCACTCTCCATTTTCAAACACCAACCATACTCCGTCCCATTTACAGTTACCGAACCTTTATCTTTAGAATAGTTGCCTGTTACCGTATAAAAATCATTGGACGATTTCTTATCAGCCGTGAAATAACAGGAATAATCGCCGTCCACCGGCGGCACAGGTTTATCATCACCGTCGCCATCACCGTCGCCATCACCGTCACCACCGGAAGTATCGCCGAAGACACCAACCAATTGAGAAGTATAATTAGTGATTGCAGACTTCAACGCAGTATTTACAGCAGACGAAGCATCGTCAACCGCATTGTCAAAAGACCATTTAAAATCACCGTGCTGCATACGCCCGGCACCATATTGCCCGGAAACAATTCCCGGAATATCCGTTGCCACATCAACAGCGTATGTATACATCTTGCTCTTATCCGTATCAAAATTATTATAAGACGTACCTCCGGAAAGAGTCACATAAGAAGCCGGTACAACTTCATCACGCGTTTCCGCCTCATAGCAATCAAAACTTGTAGCTGATTGCTTGTGTGTCACAAGTTTAAAATTGGAGGATTTCTCCGCGTAAACATTCCCATATGCTTTGATCATCCCACCGGTCTCTCCGCTAAAAGTTGCATTTTTCTCTCCATTGACAATATCTGTACCCTGCAAAGAAATCATCATCGGCTTATTTGTATTACGGAAATAGTTACTTTCTACAAATACGTTCGAACCGGTAGTAGCTCCCACCCCATATTTTGAGATACCGTCAAAATAATTGTTGTACACATGTACGGTCATTGTACGCACACGAGGATGGCGCGAATCCGAGTGATCGAACCAATTATGATGATAGCTGATAAAATTCTCTCCCGTTTCGGATGTCATACCACAAAGAGCCATCTTACCCGAATCCCAAAAACGGTTGTAAGAGAAAGTCATATATTTGGAATCTGCCTTACAATCCAAAGAACCGTCACCTTTAGCCTGGTCCGAAGCACTACCGGTTTTACCATAAAAGAAATCAATATTATGCACCCAGCAATTACTATTATCCGTATCCAACGAGATACAATCATCCATACAGAGCATAACCGCAAAGTTTCTAATTTCAACACTCTTGCAATTTCTCAGCAAAATGCCGAATCCCCGGATTGTAGCATCATTTCCCACTCCCTCAAGGGTGATGTTCATCTCGCTGTTCGCATTCTTTCCTTTAATCTGTAATCCCTCCGCACTACTGGAAAAACGATCCATGTCATTTGCTTCAATCAGGCCGATGATACGAATTACCAAAGGCGTCGTATCATACCCTTTCTGACGTGCATCGATAATCGTTTGAAGTCCAGTGAAAGTTTCAACCTTGCCCTTACTGTCTGTGACAACAGAACAGGTCACCGTTTTAGCGGTCTTAGAGGTAACATAAAGCACTTTAGCATTATCCTTCAATGTTCCATCATCCTTATATGCACCTACACCCGAATAATTGAAATGAGCAAATCCCGCACGATCGTGCGCTTTCACTTCAAATGTAGAAGACTCAACAGCCTGACCGGTCATTTCCGTTCCCTCTTCATCCACCGGTACTATTTTAAATTGATAAGTTCCGGCTTTGACACCTATCACATCCGCACGCCCGTAATCTCCATAATTACGTACCAGTTCCGCATCCAATTTGGAATAAGAGCCGTCAACCGACTTACAATAAACGCTATACGTAGAAGCCCCTTCTACCAGATTCCAAGTGACATAGCCCGATTCGAACCAGCCTCCCACCTCTTTGATGGAAGTAGCAGCCGATAAAGCCATCGGCATTAATAAGGTAAAGGCAAACAAAAGTAAAGTTTTGAATTTCATAGTCTCCAATTTTATTAATTATATATTCAGTGAAAAAATCGCGGGTTTGACGACTGCAAGATTACGGAGAACCACGAAAACCCATGTGTAATAATAAGCCTTTTATGTAGAAAAAACGGTTTGCCGGGCTTTATCACCCAACAAACCGCTTTATAGTAAGCCTCTCCCCGCCCTCTCCGTGGGAGAGGGAGTAAGAAATGACTCGCAAACAATTGATTAGCAGTACTAACTTTGGCTCCCTCTCCCACGGAGAGGGTTGGGGAGAGGCTGTTTACTGTTCAATTGCCTTTCCTGCCTGCTGCCAGGCATTAAATCCTTTATCCAATTCAAAAACCTGATATCCCCGTTCACTCAAAATATCAGCCGCCTTCTTACTACGCTTTCCACTGCGACAATAAACCGCCACCGGCCTGTCTTTCTGAAGAGTAGAATCGGCAATGGCAGCAAACGAATCATCAAGTACGTTGATATTGATCGAAGCAGGGATACGTCCTTCCGAATATTCGGCCAAGGTACGAACATCCAGACGCTGCACATCGGAAGCTTCTATCAGAGACTCAAAGTCATTCACCGACAACGACTTAAACTCGCCCTTTTGCTGGCAAGAGAAAAGTGTAGAAAAGAACAGGAAAACACCTGTAAACAATTTATTCATCTTTGATATTTTTTATCGGGTTAGTATTAAGTTCGTTTCAGCCAGATTATTTAGCAGCCAGATAATTAGTCAACGGATTCGCATACATCAGCAACATCTTTTCGCGCAGAAACGGAATATCTTTATTCGGGATATCGATCTTGCCCAGCTGCTGCTCTATATAGTTTTCAAAATGCGACTTTTCTTCCGGAGTATAGTAACCGGTAAATTCATCGGTCCCCGTCTGTAAATCATGAGCGATGTAATTGCCCGGATACAAACGGTAACTGGCATGAATACGTTGGTCTATCAATGAAGAGATGTGCGTAAACAGCTCCGTCTTCGGCAAGCTGCGATCCATCTTTTCAAGAACATCATTTATGCAGGGAGCGGCCTGGAAATGTACTTTTCCCTTATAGCCGAACAGCCCCGTTTCCATATTACGCAAATCATCCTGCGTCGTTTTCTTATATCCCTCGATATCCCTCTTCAACTGGAACTCCTGCGCCTTGAGAAAATCGCAAGGGTCATATTCATACGAGATCGCCATCGGAGCTATGTTTATCTCCATCAGACGGTCTATAAGATCCCCTTCACCACCCATAGCCAACATCTTGAGCACGCTGTCCTGCGTACGGTCATTGGAGTCCTTGGCACGTCCTTCGCGCTGTGCAATCCAGACGGATTGATTCTTCTCCAGGATTGTGTAATGTATGTATCGTGACATGCGGGCAGAAGATTCCAGCATCTGACGCATGGTCAGCGCACGCTGCACAATAAACGACTTATTGACACGGACAAACTTCTTGATCCACGGATAAATCAGCAGATTGTCTCCGATCGCAATTTCTACTGTATCCATGCCCTGATCCACAAGCAAAATCGACAGGAACCCCGAATCAAGAATGATATCCCGATGGTTGGTTATATACACATACGCCTTCTTTTTATCCGGCAGTGCCGTATGATCGAGAGTCAGGCCATTCGTATGCCTTTCGGACAGCTTCCAAAGGATATCATAGCAGAAAGTCTTCTGGAAATCCAGTTTTGTTTTGCAAGCACGTATTTTCTGGGCCAGAATCTCAAAAGGCACATTCGGTATCACAGTACAAGCGGCTTTCTGAAATGCCGGATCGGCAATTAATTCCTCGAATATACGGGGAAGTTCTTCGTCGTGATAAGGACGGATTTCATCAAACTCTGTTGTATTCATAACGCGTCACTAAAATTTATTCTCTATTATATCAGTCATTACATCCTTTATATCCAACCCGGCAGCACGCACTTGTTGTGGAATAAAACTGGTAGCTGTCATTCCGGGAGTCGTATTTACTTCAAGCAGGTTTATCTTATCACCGGCTGTAATGATGTAATCGACACGGATAATTCCCGAGCATCCCAAGATGTCATAAATGGCAGAAGTCAACGTCTGTACGCGGCGTGTCAACTCATCGGAAATACGGGCCGGAGTAATCTCATCCACTTGTCCGTTGTATTTGGCATCGTAATCGAAAAATTCATTGTCGGTTACCACCTCCGTTATAGGAAACACTACCGATTTCTCTTTTGTTTTGTAGCAACCGCAAGTTATTTCAGTACCGTCCATGAACGCTTCTACCAGTACTTCCTGCGCTTCACTGAATGCTTTCAGAATGGCAGGCTGTATTTGTTCACGGGTTTTCACTTTCGTCACTCCGAAACTACTGCCGCCGTCGTTCGGCTTCACAAAGACCGGAAGCCCCAAACGACTGACCACTTCTTCGTCTGTCACAGTCTGTCCTTTAAACAAATGTATAGAACGGGCAATATCGACACCGAATCCCTTCAGATAATGATTGCAGGCAAACTTGTTGAATGTAAGTGCGCTTACAAACATACCACAAGAAGAATACGGCATTCCGATCATATCGAAATATCCTTGCAGACGTCCGTCTTCTCCCGGAGTTCCATGGATCGTAATATAGGCGAAATCAAAATGTCTGATCTCGCCGTTCTCACGGAAACTAAAATCATTCTTGTCTATTGGTGTGTGTTCCCCGCCGGGAAGTTTTACCGCCCATTCGTCTCTTTTTACGATGGCAATATATACATTATATTTGTCTTTATCAAGAAAAGAGAAGATTCCTTCCGCACTTTTTAATGAAATAACGATTTCGGAGGAATCGCCTCCGGCTACAATAGCAATGTTCCTTTTCATCATCTATAATTCTTTAGTATTTGCATATACGCGCCATTTATCGATCAACGCAGTCATGTCGGCAGGTATTTCGGAATCAAAAAACATTTCCTCGCCTGTAGTCGGATGAACAAAACCCAGCGTCTTGGCATGGAGTGCCTGCCGCGGGCAAATGGCGAAACAGTTATCGACAAACTGTTTATATTTAGAAGAGGTTGTTCCTTTCAGGATCTCGTTTCCGCCATAACGTTCGTCGTTGAATAGCGTATGCCCGATATATTTCATGTGGACACGTATCTGATGCGTACGTCCGGTTTCGAGACGGCATTTCACCAGCGTGACGTAGCCTAGACGTTCCAAAACAGAATAGTGGGTGACCGCCGTCTTTCCCTGGTCGCCTTCTGGGAAAACCGTCATCTGCATACGGTCACGCGGGTTACGGCCTATATTGCCTTCTATCCGTCCTTCGTCTTCACGCACGATCCCCCACACCAAGGCCCGATATTCCCGCTTGGTTGTCTTATGGAAGAATTGCATACTGAGGTGTGCTTTCGCTTCCGGCTTTTTGGCGACAACCAGCAGGCCGGATGTATCTTTATCGATACGATGGACGAGTCCCAGGGCAGGATCATTGGGATCGTAGGTAGGATCGTCTTTCAAATACCAAGCAAGGGCATTCACCAGCGTTCCGGTATAGTTTCCGTGTCCGGGATGTACGACCAACCCTGCCGGTTTGTCGACCACCAGCAGATCGTCATCTTCGTACACGATCTTTATAGGGATATTTTCAGGGAGAATCTCGAAAGTCCGCGGAGGTCGTGTCATCATAATTGTCACAACATCCTCCGGTTTCACCCGGTAATTGCTTTTCACCGGTTTGCCGTTTGCCATGATACAACCGGCATCGGCAGCCGACTGTATCCTGTTACGCGTAGCACCGAACATCCGGTCTACCAGGAATTTATCCACACGCAACAACGACTGCCCGCGATCGGCCACGAAGCGGAAGTGTTCATACAGTTGAGGAGCCTTATCTTCACCCTCTTCCGGTTGTAACAGGTCGTCTACCTGTTCATCATCCATTTCGTCTAAAAACTCATCCATAGTTAAAACCAGTTTTCTTCTTCACTATCCAACGATTCGACCGGCACGCTGTCATCCGGTAGTCCGAGCGAGTCGGCCGGCATCTCAGCATCCCCACTACTGACCTTCAACACCAACGGAGCGGTAAGCGGTACATGCTCGCCTTTCTGCAAAACACGCCCGTGCAGCTCGACACCAAGAGCTAAGTCTTTAAAATCACCGGGGACATATTCGATCTCGATCTTTTCAAACCCGCGGGCACGAAGAATGGCGTAAGCCTGCCGGAACGAAAGGTCTTCCACTTCCGGGATTGTCGCCATCTGCGAAGTGAGCGCATTCACGGTGACGAACACGATACGTCCTTCCTTCACCTTCGAACCGGCCATCGGGACCAGCTCGACAATCGCACCGGGCTTCACGTCTTTTGAAAAGACGGAATCGATCACGTTATAGCGTAGATTACTATTCTTGAAAAATTCGGCGGCCTCTTCCATTCCCAATCCTTTAACATCCGGCACTACCACAGCCTCATTATGCCGGGTGTACGAGTCGAGCCACTTCAATGTTCCGAACACCAGAGCACATGCCACGACCACAGCCAGCAACAGATTTAAGACGTACGGATTTTTTATCAGTTTAACCAAAAAGTCTTTCATTTCTATCTTGTATTTGTCGGCGGATCAAAAGTAGAAAACAAAGCCGTTAAAACAAAGAAAGTAAAGGCTTTTTAGTAAAAACCTCTACTTTCTTTATGAAAAATCTTCAAACGGAAAGAATTATCCGTTGTATTCGTCAGAAACTGTTAATTTAGCTCTTCCTTTAGCACGACGAGAAGCTAATACTCTGCGGCCATTAGCTGTAGCCATTCTTGAACGGAAGCCGTGCTTGTTCTTTCTTTTCCGGTTGGAAGGTTGAAATGTTCTTTTCATCTTTCTGTATATTATTTATTATTATCTTATTCTCATACCAATTTGGGCTGCAAAGATAGAGGCTTTTTTTTAATAAACAAAGAGTTGCAAGAAAAACTTTATCTATACAGAGTCTCTTTTAATCACAAATAGAATATTCAATCAAAGTCGCCCTTGTCTATTATCTTTTTTACTTCTTCCCGCATCTCCCGGATTGCGGTCGTTTCCACCTTCGGCTTTTTGGCCAGCACGACACTGGCG
>ERZ860388.2000-NODE-2000-length-11658-cov-3.032405_pt1 | contig 11658 bp, 7 predicted proteins | sample MGYA00509978_ERZ860388 | MGnify/ENA primary metagenome ERZ860388 (study PRJEB30046, sample SAMN00715225) | human gut metagenome | study: EMG produced TPA metagenomics assembly of the A metagenome-wide association study of gut microbiota in type 2...
CCTGCCATTGTGGTGTACGGCCGCCGTCGGGCACTCGTCAACGAGCGTGGCAACACAGTGCCCAAAGACGCTTTTGTCATCTTGCGCCGTAAACGCAAAACAGAGCAAAAAGTAAACTACCTCGTTCAGTTGCCCTATGAAGCCTGGATGCAGAAAGCCAACCTGGTGATGGACGCCGATCTGTGCGGATGCCGCAACATCGTAGAAGCCAATACGCTCGACCCCATCACAACGCTCAACATCGAACGTATCAAGTTACAACCTAATATCGCCTATATCACTCCGAAAGCCGAAGAGATCAAGCACCGTGCCGTAGAGGGCAGTGCTTTCCTCGACTTCCCTGTAAACAAGACTGTGATTTATCCGGATTATCGTCGCAATCAGGCGGAACTGGCAAAAATACGTGCTACAATCGACACGATCCGTAACGACAAGAACATCTCCATCACGAGTATCCGTCTCGAAGGTTATGCTTCTCCCGAAGGCAGTTATGCCAACAACGACCGTCTGGCTAAAGGACGTACGGCTGCATTGTTGAATTACGTCCGTAACTATTATGACTTCCCGGAAGGGCTGCTCACCATGAGTTCCACCCCCGAAGATTGGGCCGGTTTCCGCAAGTTCGTAGAAAACTCTGCACTGCCTCAGAAAGAAGAGATCCTGCAAATCATCGATTTGGATGAAAAAGACATGGATGCCAAAGAAAAACGTATCGCCCGCTTCGTAGGCCCCGAAACCTATCGCTTCTTGCTCAACGAATGCTACCCGGCCTTACGTCATTCCGACTATACCGTATCTTATACCGTACGCGGATTCAATATTGAAGAAACTAAAGAGATTATCAATACCCATCCGCAACAATTGAGTTTGCAGGAGATATTCAATCTGGCACAGACCTACGAACAGGGCAGTGAAGAGTTCAACCATGCTTTCCAAGTGGCGGCCTTGATGTTCCCAAACGACCCTACAGCCAATTTGAATGCAGCAGCGATGGAAATTCAGCGCGGTGGCGATTTGAGCATTGCCAAGAAATATCTGGCAAAAGCAGATCCGAACGAAGGAGCCACGCTTAATAATATTGGTGTGATAGCCTTGATGGAGGGAGATCTTGACACGGCAGAGCAATATTTCAATCGCGCCAAAGAAGCGGGTATCGCAGAAGCTCAGGCCAATCTACTGGAAGTGGCTAAACAACGCAATTTCCCGGTAGAATAGAAAAAAGCCTCCCCGCTCATAAATTTTATTATATATTAATTTGACGCCGGATGTGTTCTAACCCATCCGGCGTTTTTTATCTTTCAGACAAAAGAACAGAAGAATAAAAAAAGATACATTTTACATACATTTCCATCTTCATATCGCTTTCTTGTTGTCACATCTTATAAATATCTTCCTCGTTTCTCTACGAGATTCGGATTGTTTCTCTACGACAAACGGTTCGAATCTCGTAGAGAAACGCCCCGAATCTCGTAGAGAAAAAATAGATCCATACAATTATCTAATATTCAACATTTTACAAAAGCAACAAAATGTAAATAATTTGGCATATAATCAGATAAAATGTAATACACGACTAATATCACAAAAAGATTACAATCTATTCTTTCTCTATATATTAACCAGAGTTCAATACTACTTTCATCTGCATAGATCAAGCTGCTTCAATCATACATCACCTCATCAAACCCGTCAATCAATCGAAATAGATTCCCCCAAACAACATCCGGATGTTGTAGTCCTGAACACCCGAATGTTGTGACACGGAACATCCGGATGTTGTACATGAGAACATCCCCATGTTTTCTGATTATATCTTATACCCTGATGCAGCACGTAATACAGGCTTCTGATTACCAGAAAGTTATATTTCTATTTAGTACAAGTATATTTCATATAAATGAGTAGGTAAAACAGAAAACCGTTTAAATGGCATTATACGTTTTAGTCACCCTATACTATTTAGTCCGATATCCCCCGTAATGTCTTTTTTTGCTTTTCGACAACCTATAGAATCCTTCACCCGGGAAATAGTTAAAATAATCAAGTGACTCTTAGGAACGGAAAATGAAAACAAATCATAAAGATTCGGCAAAAAAGATATATTTTTTTCAGAAAAAGAGATGAAATACAGGCGTGAAAACACCCTCTATTAGGTGATAATTAACCCGTAAATCATTCATTTATGATGGAAACACACCGCTTTTCGACACAGCTACGAACTTTGCAGAAAACATCGCATAAAGTTGACAAAAACACCGATGAGCAAATCCAACACTTGATCCTATCTTTGCAATGTCGAAAAGATAAAGACAATGCGTATCCTTTTAAAAGTGAAACTTCTCTTCTTTACAAATAAGAAAAAAGGAAAGCGTTAACAAACAAAATAGTTGAAACAAAACAATAGTGATTAACAATAAAAAAACAAACAAAAGAACAAAAGTCATTTCAAAAAAGGAAACCACTCAAAAACCGGAAGCCGATCCTTATCAGATAAGACACTTCCAAATTCACAGAACTCCACACATGAACAGGACCTCACATTATTACTCAAGTAATAATGGCTCTCTCAAAAAAGGAATAAAAAAGAAAAAGGAATGTACTGACTATCATAAAGTACAAATCAGAAAAAAACAAAAAATCAAAAGTATTAATATTTAAATTATAGATTATGAAACTTAGAAATTTATTTTTAGCAGGTTTGGCTGCAATCGCAATGGCATCATGCAGCAATGAGATTGAAGGCGTAGACAACGGAAACAACAACGTTGAAAAAAACGCTAAACTGCAGTTCAGCATCGGATTCCCAGGAGTAACAACACGTGCGAATACAGGTGATGAAGAATTGGGAACAGATGAGGAAAACAATATTAAAACAATCAATGTCAGAGTGTCTTATTCAGAGGGGATAAGTGATGATATTTTTAATTTTAAGATTGAGGATTTCAACAAAGGAGAAGGTAATACATATACTCTAAAAGAAGAGAAATATATGACTGTTGCTCCGAGTGAAGGTGCTACGCTATATGTAACAGTGAATGGCGATAAAGAAGTTACAATTGCAGGAACCACAACGGCTGAATATGATGCAACAGAAGCCAGCATCAAAACAGGCCTTGCAGAAGCCAATAATTTCTTAATGTCAGGAAAAAGCAAAGAGGTGGTTACAATTACACAAAATAAGGTAAATCAAGCAGAAGTAGAAGTAGATCGTGTTGCTGCAAGAATTGACGAAGTTACAACAACAAAGGATCACAGTTTCGATCTTGAATTTATAACCAAATATAAAGATCAAGATGGAACAATAAAGAATATAGAAGCGCAATCTCTAACTGCAACAGTTGTAGACTACGCATTATATAACTTGAATGAGAAAACCAATATTTTCGCTTTAAATACATTCGCTGCCGACCCTACCTATTTCCAAGAATTTATACCCACAAAAAACAATACTCTTTCATACGATGACTTTGTAAGCAGAGAGATTGGCGCAACTTCTACTTATACGCTGGAAAACAACTCAGAAACAAATCCGACTTCTATCATCTATAAAGTTCAATATAAATATACGGGAGAAGAAGAAGGTACCGATGATTTCTTTACTTACGTAAAAGGTGAAAATACTGTAGTCTACAAAGATTTTGCTTCTTTGGATGCAGACAATGATTATAGATTCTCTAAGAGCTTTGGATTAGACAAAAACAGCGAATATTCAGCTTTCATCAAAGCAGGAGTTACAAAATATACAGCAGGTATTGCTTATTATACAAAAGAAATCAAGACTAATAATTCTGATACTAAAATACTACGCAACAATTGCTACAAATTGAATGTAAGCAAGATCAGCGGTCTTGGGACAGCCGTAATAGATCCAGAAATCCCGGGTGAACCGACATTATTAGAGTTGACAGTATCAGTTAAAAGCTGGACAGTAAACGTTAACGATTTCGAGCTTAACTAATTGCATCACACATAAACAGGCCCAAAACAGAGGGGAACGGGGGTTCCCCCACTTTCCCCTCTGTTTTGCTCTCGAAGATTTTATATCAAACAAACAATATTCTCAAGCAAAAATCAAGAAAGCATGAAACGAATATTCACTACCATACAAAAAGAAGCAAACAAAATACTGATGCTCACAGTATTGGCTGGTGCAATGGCCTCCTGCGATTCCATATTGGATTTTGAAGAAGGAGATTGCAGCATCGAATACCGGGTCAAGTTCAAGTATGACTACAACATAGATAAGGTAGATGCTTTCGCACAAGAAGTGAAGACCGTTACACTTTATGCTTTCGATGATGACGGAAATTTCGTTTACCAGAAAACAGAAGGAGGTGATCCGCTCGCAGATGGGAATTACTCCATGTCGGTGGATATCGAACCGGGTGATTACCATTTGGTCGCTTGGGCAGGATTAGACGACCAGTCTTTCGCTGTTCCCGTAATGATGGCCGGATCTAAGATAGAAGATCTTACCGTACTGACATTACGCAATAAAGATTCACAGACACGGGCCGAAGGAGAAGAAGGAAAATACATTGTAAAAGACAGACTTTCCTCTTTATGGCACGGAGAAGTGACCAAACAATCGTTCACCCGTAGTGGAAGACAAAATATCATCACCGTACCTTTAGTAAAGAACACCAATACGATACGTATCGTGATTGCACAAGTCAATACCAATCCCGGCAAGCCGGTAACCCGTGCTATCAATAAAGACAGATTCTCTTATGCTCTTTATGATGACAATGGGTGGATGAATTATGACAATACGCTATTAAAAGATAATCTACTCACTTATCTGCCCTACGTCACAGAAGACAGTAAAATAAAAACACGTGCACTCAGTGCGGATGGCGAAACGGAATCCGAATATCCGGCAGCCGTTGCAGAAATAAGCGTAGCCCGCCTGCTCGAAACCCAGAAACCGTTACTCAAAATAGTAGATCAAGAAACGGGAAAAGACCTACTTGGCAATGGTTCTCTCATCGGTTATTTAAGCTTACTGAAACCAAGTCAGCTAAAGATGCCTCTTCAAGAGTATCTGGATCGTGAAGATAATTATGGAATGATTTTCTTCGTAGATGAAAACCTTACACTATTAAAATCAGTCATTCAGATTAACGACTGGATAGTCCAGATCAATGACTTCGAACTCTAAATGACAAACAAAATGAAATATCCAAATTTTAAATATTGCTTATTAATGGTTTCTATAGCAGTGGCCTTAAGCTTCTATGGATGCAGCGAGGGAGAAGACCTCTATGCAATACCGGAGCCGGAGGAACAGATCACGGACAATACGCAACTCATCCTCTCACTCGATACAAGCATTGCCACCAACAGCAGAAGCGTAGCAACCGAGAGTGAAGGTAAAGCAGAAGAATGCAGTTATAATTCACTGACTCTATATATCACCAATACCAATGATGAAATCGAAAAAGCGATCTCTTTTACAGATATAGCAAATCAGAAAAGTCTTATAGTATTACTGGATAATCAGGGAATCAACTTCAATGAATCCAAGCATGTCTATCTGGTTGCCAATCCTAAAGAGGAACTGGCAGGAAATATAAAAGAGGCTATCGGAAAAATTTCCGGTATCAGCGAGTTAACAACCGACAATGAGTTCCTGATGTTCGGACAAGCCGAGAGTGAAAATAATAAAGAAATCAAGTTTGTAAAAGGAAGCTATATCTCGGCCTCTGTTGCATTGACTCGCGTCGTTGCCAAAGTATTATTGACAACAGAAATTCAGAATGGCTTTGTAAAAAACGTAGAAGACGGGTTTATCAGACAGGAGAATCTACGATATACCCTTCAAACTACTAACAGTAAATTCTATTATCTGCCCAGAGCCAACAACGAAGATCCGAATTATGCCATGAATGAACTGATAACAAAAACAGGCGGTTCATTTGGTTATGTGACAGGAAAAGAAAACGATTTTCTGAATAGAGATAGATGGAATACTGACGGAACCGACGGAAAAGCAGTCACTAAATATGAAGCCGGCCGTTTGGAAGAAAACAGTCAAAATCCATATATAGACGGACTTTATTGCTTGGAGAATACAACTTCGGCAATTGGTAACATCGAAATGAATAATGCAGAAAAGATAAGTGCCCCCAAGATGGTAGCTACTTACCTGAGAATAGCCGCCAAAGTTATTCCGAACAAGATCGATGGAAACACTTATACAGCCGCAACGGAAGCAGAAAGTAAATTAGCCGGAAATAACGGTACATTCTACACCTATCTGAATGCAAGAGAAGAAGATAAAAAGATGTGTTACAGCTCGATAGAGACCGCCAAGAATATTCTCAGAAGCAAAGGTTATACTGACCTGACTAACGATAGTTTCAAAAAACATACGGAAGGATGGGAATACTTCGATGCCTACGTTAACGGTCAGACTTTCGATGCAAGTAAATCAAGCTTAATCCGTAACACCTATTATATATCCAATATCACCAAGATCGTGGTTCCCCTCGTGGAAAAAACCATAGAGATAAGCACTACGGTGAAAGGTTGGGTAAACAAAGGAACGACCCATGTAGATATACCGGTTGCAGAAGGAAACAACAAACAATAATCAACCCAAAGGAGAAAAGCATATGAGACCTACGATATATACATACGGCATAATAGGCAGCCTGCTGGCAATGGCAACAGGATTTACCGGCTGTGACAGCGTATTGGGTGACGACATTCCCACAGAACCGGAAAACATAATCCAATTAAACACCACTACCCGCAGTCTGGAAAGTACTTCAAATGATACGGAAACAGCCATACCAGGAACAGTATTCTTGTGGACCACCGAGCAAGAATTCCGTGGAACGCCTTATTATATAAGCAATATAGCAGATCTTAATGCCAATACAAAATACAATACCGGAAAATCTTACCCGGCAGACGGCAGCAATGTGTATGCAACAGGATATTCACCCGTGACAGACATCAATTGCAGCAGCGATCGCAAGACGCTGACCACCACCAAAGGCGGAGAAATAGATGTATGCGCAGCAAAAACAATCACGGGAAGCATTAATGCCACTTTCGACGAGAGAACTCCTTTGGTATTTGAGCACACACTGACAAAAGTTACTTTCAAAGCCTTGCGTGAAATAACAATGGAAGGTAACTGGGTAGCCGGAAATATTAAAGTGACCATTCCGGATAAATATCTGCCGGCCACCTGGAAGTGGGAAAGTGACACGTACAAAGTACAAAATGATACAAGAGGAGAAAATTTGTCTTATATATACGGTCATTCACTGACCAATGTGGATGAGGCATATGAAATCGGAGTGGCTTATCTGAATCTGAACAATGTGACCAATAAAACAATACTGACCGATCTGACTCTTGATGCCGAACTACGCAGACCGCAAGCTTCGGAAACAGAGGTACAAAAGAAACATTGGGTATTGGCAGGCATACAACTCAATGACGAAAAGGGAAACCCTGTCAGAGACGTATTGCCTGGTGAAGCCTATCAAGTGATATTCAGATTTTCGAATGACTCATTTACTTTGGAAGCCCGTAAACAACCGTGGACCAATGGAGGAATCATCACCATACCGATTGATCCCGAAGGCGGCTCTAATAAGAAGTAAAAGTACAACCAAAACAACGATACATCCCTACAAATATGAAAAAAGGAAAATACATAATAACCAATATCCTGTCTGTCGTTACTCTGCTATGGGGAATCGCAGCATGTACAGTAGACGACACAGACGTTTACAGAGGCAGTGAAGAGGGTATATTCCGCCTATCTGCAGAAGGAACCGTATACACCCGGACCGGAGAAGATTTGTTTAATCCCGGTACGAAATTTCAATTATTTGCCATTGCAAATAATGATTGGAGTGAGAATATATTGGCAGAAAATCCGGACGAGAATTACATTGTAGGAACAGAAACAGAAGAACATACCATAAAGTATGAGGGCAATAACAAATTCCCCGCTAACACCGCACTCGACTTTTATGGAGTGACTACCTCCGGAGAGGATTTATTAAGCCTGAAAATAAATAGAACCGGTGCACCGACATTTGCCGTAGAATATGATACGCAGAGCCAATCGGGACTTCCCGACATATTATGGACCGAGAAAAAAGGACAAACATTCAATCAAGCGGGTACAATCACGCTGCCATTCAAACATGTATTGTCAAAACTGAAATTGAAAGTACAAAAGCATAAAGGAGTAAACTACAATTTATCAATTACAAAAATTGAATTCTGTGACTATCCCCAAGGAACGTTGGATGTCTCTACCGGAAAATTCACAAGCGCATCGGGAGAAATTAGGAAAGATCATTTTTATACGGTATTCTCCGGCAATCAGATATTGAAAGAAGAGAGTGAATCTCTGATAATCAACGGAAACAAAGTAGAACCAACCGTGTTCCCCACTCGTGGCAGTAATCTCATATCCGATATGGATAAACATTCATTAGGAATCAGAGTGACCATGAATAATGGAAATGCATATACCTACTGGACAAATGAATTAGCGTTGAATGACAACAATCAACCCATTAAAGACGCAGAAGGAAATCTGCAATATAAACCGTATCAGTTTAAACCTAATTATGAATATGATGTACAGCTCACCATTACTGATGCTGCTTTAGTAGTGACTATCTTGCCACTTGTATATGACTGGATACCCGAACCGGAAGATCAAGAAGAGACAGAAATAGGAAATCCGGTAACTTTTGGCGGTGTGACATGGATGGACCGTAACTTGGGAGCAACAAGTGCCGACCCTACCGCCAGCGAAATGGACTGGGAAAAAAGCCGGGGATTCTATTATCAGTTCGGAAGAAGCATCCCTTTCTATATTGAAGGAAGTATGCAAGATCCCCAATATGAAAAATCGGCTACGCTACATAAGCCTAAATGCGATGGTGACGATAAAAACAACAATGCTAAACCATTCCCTTATGTTCCGTTTATCAATGGGTACCAAAATTTAGGTCAAATAAAAATGACAAATTACAATTACAACTACTCAGCAGATAAAATAGCCAAACTGCCCAAAGAAACAAAATTAATATACAACTTTATCTTCAGAACAGCGGATGGAGGTGTAAGCTACCGAGATTGGGACTGGAATCATGAAACAAGTGCTAAACAATGGGATACACGAGCTAATCAACCATGTCCTAAAGGTTGGCGTCTACCTACGAAAAATGAATTTTTAACCATCTATCCACGCACAGCTAAATATGGTGACATTACATTCAAGTATCACTCATCAACAACATACGTGGAATCTGATAATGCAAATAAAGAAGTTTATGTTGGTCATAGATCAAGTACAAAGGCATCTTATGGAACAGTCTATGCTATAAAAAACAGATATACCAGTCAAGCATACAGACTTAGATGGAACGTCGTAAATGCCAAAGGTAATACAGAGTACAGAGTACTCGAAATTTCCCGTTACCCTGCAACAAGCGCAGACGATTTAAACAAAGACAACTATACAAGTTATGACTGGGAACACCCAACAGAAGTACTGAGATTACCCATCTCCGGATACGTTCATGCCGATGCGACAAATGCAACTATCATTTATTCCGGAATCGAAACTATATACTGGACTTCCGAAGCTAATGAAAGTAAAAAGACCGCTTATTCCATACGTATGAAGTTAGGTGGAAGTGAATCTGATAGAGAATTAAAATATTGGGATGAAGAACGCCGTGGTTACGGTTGCTTAATTCGTTGCGTACGCGATAATTCAGTAAAGGACTAACTCAAAAAACAAAACAATATGAAAATAGGATATATATATAAATTGATTTTTTTCTTTTCAGTAGCTGCATTCTGCAGTTGCAGTGAAAATGAAGAAATCCTTTCACAAACAGGAGAGTTAGTACCCGTCAAGATACAATTGCCGGGAGTATATGACGCACCTGCCGGCAATAGTCAAACCAGAGCAATCAATCATTCAGAACTGGATGGTGTGCCTATCTTGCAATTAAAAGAAAAAAGTACTTTATGGCTATTTGCCAAGAAAGGTAATAACACGCCAACCATACAAGGATATATGGTGAGAAGTTCCAACGGAGGTGTACAGTCACTGTATCCCTGCGGAACAAAAACAAACTCAGACGGCACAAAAGACATCGATACCACACAGATCAGTACTACACCGCTTTATCTGGAATCGGGCACACGATATACATTCAGCGCCATTTCACCGGCTTTGACCATATATAGTGGAAACAAATTTAAAATTGTAAACGGCCAATATGCAGTAGCCACCAATAATGCCTGGACGCAAACGCAAGCCACTACCCTCACCTTCACAGGAAAAGAAGGGGTAGTTGTGTTGAATCCACTTATGCAAATTGGGGCACGAATGACTTTCACCATCAAGAAAACAGATCAAATTTCGTCCGTTTCCGTCATACAATCCGGTGTTGAAGTAGACGGACTGGGAGAAGACCCCGGTTCTGCCAATTACTCTGTCGGTGATAACCTCACAAGTGAAGTTGGCGATTCGTACAACCGGTTGTTCGTGCCCTCGTCCACATTTAAAGAAGATGTATCCGGAAATGCATTGAAAAGTGAAATAGGGATCAATCCGGTAGACTGCCGTTCGACAGCCGTATACGTGATACTTAACCTGATGATAAACGGTACTCCAGTTCAATATACATTTGCCGTGAAAGACCGGCTTTTCAAACCCGGATATTCGTATGATTACACCATAGAGATTGATATCAAAGATGGTATTACAATAGCCAACTGGCAAGAGAATTCATGGAGTTATGACGCAACTCCGAATTAGCAGACCGGTCAGTATAAATGTAAACTTACAAACAATAATCCCATAAAAACAAAAAATATGAAATTGAAGTATGTTATATATATGATAGTTGTCGGCCTGAGCATTGCTTCCTGCTCGGAAGACAACCACCTGACGGGAGTGGAAGAACCTACTGCCGAACAGGAGAAAGTGACAGTACACATCAATTTGCAACAAGAGTTGCCAAACATCGCAACGCGAGCTACGACTCCGATGCCTTTGGAACATGCCAATAAGATATATGACCTGTGGATCTTACATTATACGGATGAAGGATTGATAGTAAGAAGCGACATTAAACAAGTAACTCTATCGACTGCCGCCATAGAAACCACGCTAAATCCGACATTAACCATCACAAAACAGAATGAAAAAGGAACCATCTGCTTGATAGCCAATTTAGGAAGCCAACAAATGGAATGGCCGGAGAATTTAGGAGACTTAAAAAAAACTCAATTACTAAGTCTGCCTTTTGATAATACAGGATTGTATACAGACAAGATGTACATGTTCGGTTACTATGAAGGACCGATCAAGGACAAAATGAGCTTGAACATATTGATGGGACGTATGGCGGCCTGTATGAACATAGTAATCAGTGCCAATAGTTCGTACACCCTAAATGCCCAAATTACGAACGCCGTTACTACCACTCATTTCTTTCCTATGGAAGAAGGGGATGATAGGGCAGACTTGAAATACAGCACATTTTCGGATAACTCGAAAAGTGTAAGTAACGGTTCTCCCTTGGCTCTCTACTACTATACCGGAGAAAATATTGCTCCGGAAACGTCCAGAAGAACTACAATAAAAATAACAGC
>ERZ860388.2002-NODE-2002-length-11643-cov-2.443735_pt1 | contig 11643 bp, 10 predicted proteins | sample MGYA00509978_ERZ860388 | MGnify/ENA primary metagenome ERZ860388 (study PRJEB30046, sample SAMN00715225) | human gut metagenome | study: EMG produced TPA metagenomics assembly of the A metagenome-wide association study of gut microbiota in type 2...
GAAATACAAGATATGTACGCCGAGCATTTAAGAAATGTTTGGGGACAGTAAAAATGACTTAATCTTTAAAAAATCATATAAAAAAGTGCCTTTCGGCACTTTTTTATTTTGTTATTTTCAAAGTTTCTGCTTTTCCGTATTTTCTAAACAGTGTTTTACCCTCTTGTTGAGTTGTTTCCCAGCCTTTTGACGTTGTACGCGCATTACCGGCAACTTCAACCGTCATCATACCGCCGTCATAGAATTTAATCGTTGCACCCTTATCATTCTTTGAAATTTTTGCAGGTACATTCACCGAAGTGATATTTATATCTTTATTTTCACCATTCATATGAATGGAACCGCTTTCGAATTCATGTACACCGGTCAGAACTTTGATCAGTGTTGATTTTCCGGCTCCGTTTTCTCCCATCAGTGCATGGATCTCACCTTTTCGAAGTGTAAAATCCACATGGGAAAGAGCACGGACACCGGTGAAATTTTTACTTATGTCACGCATTTCCAAAACAATATTCTGTTCCATTTTCTTTCCTCCATTCCCTTATTTTTCCTTGATTTTCCCTGTTTTTGAGCGCAAAAGGGGCGTGGCCCATAAAATCCATCTCATCTGGATCCTGTTCCACGCCCCGGGCTCATTTCTTATAATCCGTTTCAGTTGGAAATTTCAGTTTACTGATAATTAATATGCACGTCCGTCGATGATTTCCTGAGTGATCGGAGTAATGTCATAATCTGTTCCATCGATAGTAACCTTTGTTACGGTATCGTCTGCTGCGAATGCAACTTCATCTACATATGCCTGTTTGTCAACATCTTCGCCTGCTTCCAGTTTCTGGATGATCTCTTCTACACGCGGTCCGTGAAGTGGGTTGCACTCTGTATCGCATGTGATCTCTCCGGAAAGTGTCTGGGTAAGACCTGCGTTTGTTGTATCGAAGGACATTACAAGAATCTGTCCTTCTTCGCCGCCTACTTCATATCCTGCTGCTTTGATCGCATCGATTGCACCAAATGCTTCGTTATCATTCTCACAGTATACAACATCGATATCATCACCGCTCTGTTTCAGGATAGATTCCATAACTTCCTGTCCTTTTGCCTGTGTAAATTCACCAGACTGCTGAGCAAGTGTTGTCCAGTTGTCATGAGCCTCTACAGCTTCATCAAATCCTTCTGTACGTCCGATCTGAGCAGATGCTCCGATGGTTCCCTGAATATCAACAAGGTTGATTTCTTCATCGCCACGGCCTTTTGCTTCCAGATATGCATCCAGCCATGCCATTGCTTTCTGACCTTCCAGTTTGAAGTTTGATCCTACCCATGCGGTGTAGAGACTGTCGTCAGACACATCTACCATACGGTCAACGATGATAACCGGGATTCCTGCGTCTTTTGCTTCCTGAAGTACTGTGTCCCAACCTGTCTCAGTTACAGGTGCAAGTACGATATAGTCAACTTCCTGCTGGATAAAGTTACGGATCGCTGTCAGCTGATTTTCCTGTTTCTGCTGCGCATCGTCAAAGATCAGCTCATATCCGTTCTCTTCTGAGAAAGTGGATTTCATGGACTCTGTGTTTGCAGTACGCCAGTCAGATTCTGCACCTACCTGTGAAAAACCAACTGTGATCGTGTCGCCGCCATCATCCGCTGCCATAACGTTCACTGCAGAAAGTCCTGCTAACATAGATACTGCTAAGAGTGCGGTCACCATTTTTTTCTTCATTTTGTAATCCTCCCTTTACATTTGTTTTTCGCGTTTTTTAAGATGGTTTTATTATAGCAATTTCAGAAAAAAACTCCATGGATTATTTTCGGAAAAAAGGGTACTCTTTTATTCGTTTTTATACAACGATATCCCGGAAGTTGATTTTTTTACGATTTTGGTTGAATATTTTTTCCAAGGCGTATTTCTACAGTAGTTCCCTTGCCTTCTTCGGAGAAAATCTTCATTCCATAACCCGGTCCGTAGTACAGTGCGATTCGTTCCGCAACCGCCGCAAGACCAAATCCGGCACGTTCCCCGGTCCGGATCGCCTCCTGTACTTCATGAAGGCGCTCCGGTGTCATTCCCTGACCGTTGTCGCTGACCGTAAGGACAAGTGCATCCTCTTCTTCCCTTCCTTCGATCAGGATTTTGCCTTTGCCGCGGCGGTTCTTGATCCCGTGATAAAGTGCATTCTCAGCCAGCGGCTGGATGGAAAGCTTCGGAACCGGGATCCCGCTGAGTTCTTTTGGTATATTGATCTCAAATTCCAGGATATCCCGGTAGCGGTACTGCTGGATCTCCAGATAACTCAATGTATGACGTTCTTCTTCCGAGAGCGGGATGATATCGTTTCCTTTGGAAAGTGAAGTACGGAAAAAAATAGAAAGGCTGGAGATCATCTCCACCGCATCGTCTGTCATCCCGCCCTCGATCAGCCAGACGATCGTGTCCAGGGTATTGTACAGAAAGTGCGGATTTACCTGTGCCTGGATCAGCTGTAATTCTGTCAGGTGCTGCATTTCTTTTTCCTGACGGACATTTTCCAGAAGAGCACTGATCTTTCGTGCCATCTTGTTGATGCCCTCATCCAGTTCTTCGATCTCCTCTATTTCAGCCTCGATCGGGATCATGTCGAATTTGCCTCTGCCGACTTTTTTGACCTTATCAAGCATAATATTTACCGGCTGGATGATCCCATCTGTCAGACGGAAGGAACGCCGCATAAGAATCCCAAGTGTCGCGATCAGAAGCACCGCCATCCCGGAGATCAGGAGCTTCACTCTATGTGTCAGGCTTTTTTCTACTTGTACAAGATACATGGATTCATTATAGATATAATTCTGCATCTCCTGCATGATCAGACCTGTGATGATACGGATGTTACTGTCCATGAATTCCATCCGCTTGTCATATTCCTTGATCTCTACAAGCTGGAGCATTCTCTGCCTGAGATTCTCCAGGTACGAATCAAGGCTGTTCAGGGATTTAACCCCATTATTATTATAAGTATTCCTTCGCAGTTTCTGCATGATCTCCTGCGCATCTTCCACCTGCTCAAGAACATCCTCCAGATCGCTGCTCTCCTTGGAACCGATCGCGATATAGTACATTTCCAGATCCAGATCATCCTTAAAACGGAGATTGAATTCACTGCTGACCGCCAGGTTCTCCGAAAGCTTATTGTACTGTCCTGTATACTGCCAGAAAATAAAAAGCAGAATGATCATCAGACACGCCATTGGGATCATAGTACTGAAAAGGACTTTTCGCATACGTTCTTCCAGTTCCATCCGCTTCTTTGTACCTGACCTCATGCCTTATCCTCCCGCGCTTTACGGTAGTCGCTTGGTGTCATTCCCTGTGTCTTTTTGAACAGGTAGCTGAAATAGTGTGCATCTTTGTAACCAATCTCACCCGCGATCTCACTGGATCGCATGCTCGTGCACCGCAGGTATTCCTTGGCTTTGTTCATGCGCAGATTCGTGAGATATTCGATGAATGTCTGACCCATGTTCTGGCTGAACAGGGCACTGAAATGGTTCGCGCTGACATTTGCAGCGTTTGCCGCTTTATTCAGGGACATATCCTCTTCCATATAGTGACTGTCGATAAAATCAACCGCTGTCTTCAGAATGCTGCGGTTTTTGTTTCCGGAATTCTGATCGCGGAGCGCGATCGCCTGGGAGATTATTTTTTCCGCATAGGCAATCGCATTCTCCAGGCTTTTACTGCTTTCTGAAAGCACATCTTCTGTGTCTTCCTGCTCCAGAGTTCTGGTGTCACATCCGATCTCCTTGAGGAAAGACATAACAGAAAAGCGAACATTCAACGTCACATAGTTACGAAAAACAAGTGACTCCAGCGGTTCCTGCCCGATCGCATAAAAATAATCCTTTACAAAGTTTTCTGTTTCTTCCAGAAGTCCGTTGCTCAGGAATTTCTGCAGGATCACAGGATTCAGTGCATTGACATCTACTTTCTGGAGATAGGTGCTGTCATCCTCTGTTACATTCTTTTTCTCCATGGATGCCATCTCATCATAGTACAGGATATTTTCATCATACAGATATCTCTGTGAAAAAGCTCTCGATGCGCTGTAATAGCTTTTCTGGATCTGGCTTAAGCGCTCCACCGGCTCGCCGGCCGCAACAAACCACTGTCTTTTTTGTTCTTTGCGGTCAAGGATCCTCTGAATCTCGCTCACACAGCTTCTGGTATTTTCTTCGATAGTCTCTTTCTGTCCTTTTATCAGGACACCATAGGAAAAAATATTGCAGCGGAACAGCATTGCCGAAGTATTTTCGGAGAAAAATTCCTCCAGCAGTTCCAGCGATTCTGCCTCCCACTCGGAATAACCTTCTCTCTGTCCGGAAAAATCTTCCTCGCAGTTCATCGTAAAGATCAGAACATTGTAGGCTTCTGCCACAATGTCCAGCCCCAGTTTCTCAGACCTTCGATAGATCTCCATCATATCCATAGAACCACTTACAAGTGCCTCAAAGAAATCCCGGCTGCTGTTCTTCTCATATGCCTGCATTTCTCTGTGGAACTTCTCGTAGTATTCTTTCTGCGTCTTTTCATGCTCATAACGGCTTCGGATCTCGGTAAGCCGTTCAATCAGTGCATTCTTTGTGATCGGTTTGAGCAGATAATCCTCCACTCCGATGTTGATCGCCTGTTTCGCGTAATTGAAATCATCATAGCCGCTCAGGATCACAACCTTGAGTCCCGGGATTTCTTTCTTTGCCACTTTTGCCAGTGTCAGCCCGTCCATGAACGGCATCTTGATGTCCGTGATCAGAAGATCCGGCTTCTGTCGGAGCAGAAGCGGCAGTGCCATCTCTCCATCCGCAGCCTCGCCAACAAGTTCAAACCCCAGATCCTCCCATGGGATCATCCTCTTGATCGTTTCCCGAACGATCACCTCATCTTCTGCCAGAAAAATCTTTAACATCTCTCCACCCCTTTTTTATGTCTCGTATTGTCAAGTAAATCTTTTGATATATACTATACCAGTTGTGCTATTTTCAGACAAGTTGGATTTTTACCCAAAAAACAGGCAGTAAAACGGAAGTTTCATTTTCTCCGTTTTACTGCCTATCTGTAAATTTGTAAGTTATTGTCTGGGGCGAAAACGCACCAGATAAATAATGATTCCTGCGATCACCATGATCGGAATAAGGATTCCAAGCAATACAAACAGGATGACCAGAACGATCGCAGCGATCAGGATCGCGAGCAACTTGCCATACCAGGTCGAAAAATCCAGTTTGAATGACTTCTGTTTCACACGCTCACTGCCGGATTTCTGTTCATAAGCAGAACCTGCATCCGAATACGGTGCATTCGCCCCCGTCTCTGTATCCAGAAGCGTCCTTGCGATCAGTCTGGGATCTCCCAGTTCTCTCATCACCTCAGACTCACTGTTGCCTGACTGCATCCTCTCTTCAATATAATTGCGATAATACTGGATATGTGTATTGATCTGTCCCTCCGGCATCTGTCCGGAAAGCTGACTACGTAAAATATCAAGAAATTCATTTTTGTCCATAGCATTTCTCCATATACATCGGTAGATATTGTGACCATTTTACCACACATATACTGTCAGGCAAAGATATTGAAGTATTAAATTTTCATAAAACCGCTTATTTAACGATCATACCAGTCTTTCTGTCACTGAACAGTGCAACTTCGATCAGGAAGATCACACCAAGGATCAGCTGCTGAAGCTGTGTCGGCATCATCAGCATGACCAGACCACTGGAAAGAACTTTGTAAGTCATAACACCAAGTATGATATTGTAGAATTTTACTTTTGCACCACCATTGACAGGCATTCCACCAAGTACCAGAGCGATCATGATCTGTGTCTCAAGCTGGTTTCCTGCTGTGGATGTTACAGATCCAACCTTGATCGCATTTACAAATGCTGCCAGGCCTGTGATGCATCCTGCTGCCATGAAAATAAGAATCTTGGTGCGTTCTACGCGGATACCTGCATATCTCGCTGCAGTCTCTCCTGCACCGATCGCTTTGAGTCTGTATCCAAGACCTGTGTATGTAAAGATAAGATATGCAGCTACAAAGATGATAACTGTGAAGGTCAGCATAAATGGCAGTGTATTGTATTTGGAAATATCACTTACTGCATAAACCGGAGAATTTGTTGTTGCATAAGCGCAGACTCCACGGAACAGATACATGGTACAGATCGTAACGATAAAACTTGTGATCTTTCTCTTTACATTAAAGTATCCATTGATCAGTCCGATCAGACCGCCGGTTACAATTCCACCAAGTGCTGCCAGGACCATGTTGTAATGAGACAGCCAGCATACTACGATGGAAGCCACACCAAGCATGGAGCCCTGTGAAAAGTCAAGACCACCCATGGTCATGACCATAAATACACCGATTGATGAGATCAGAAGCATATAAGACTGGCTGAGGAGCAGTGAAAGGTTTTTCGGCTGAAACAGTCTTCCGTCAGTCAGAACTGCAAATAATACACAGATAATAACAAATCCCGCGATAGGAAGGATCGTACGCACAATGGGACGTTCCAGAAATGGTACTTGTTCAGATGATTTTTTTGTTGTATCCATTTTTTTACCCCCTTAAATCATATTGTCAATCAGATCTGTATCTTTCAGATCCGGAGAGCGGAAAAATTCACCATTGATCTTACCGTCTTTCATGATAAGGATACGGTCAGCCATACCAAGAAGCTCCATGATCTCCTCTGAGATCATTATGATGGATTTTCCATTTTTTCTCATATCGTTCATCATGGCATAGATATCTGCTTTTACCTTGACATCAATACCACGGGTAGGGGAATCAAGGATGATCAGATCTGAATCCTTGCCGACCCAGCGTGCAAGAACAACCTTCTGTTTATTACCACCGGAAAGTGCGGAAACAAACTGGTCAACTCCCGTCATTTTGGTACTCATCTGTTTTGCATATTTATTGGCAAACTCTTTCATTGCCTTACCGCGGAGAAGCCCGTTTGTCTTGAGGTCTTCCAGGGATGGCAGACAGATATTGTTTCCGATCGTATCGTTAATGACAAGGGATTCATTATCTCTGTCCTTGGATGCATAGGCAATGCTGTGTTTGATCGCATCCGGAATAGAATTGATCGGAGTACCGTCTCCCAAAGTTACAGTTCCCTGACGGAAATAAGATGCACCAAAAAGTGCTTTTCCTACTTCGTGCATACCGCATTCAGAAAGTCCGCCGATTCCAAGGATCTCTCCCTTGTGAAGTTCCAGGTTCAGATCTTCGATCTGGCCTTTGACAGTAACATTCTTTGCGGAAAGAACAACTTCTTTTGAAATTTCTTCGCCATAATCGGTACGGTAATAGTTATCACCGATCTCACGTCCAACCATAAGGGCCTTCAGTCTGTCCGGTGTCGCTTCCTGTTTGCTGATGGAACCGATCTTTACACCGTCGCGGAGAACACTGATGTTATCAGACTGCTCGATGACTTCTTCCAGATCATGAGAAATAAAGATCACGCAGTTTCCTGTATCACGAACTCTGTGCATTACTTTGAACAGTTCCTCACGGCCTTTCTGTCCAAGTGCTGTCGTTGTCTCATCAACTACCAGAACCTTCGGATTGAAATAAGTTGCCTTTACGATCTCAACCAGCTTTCTGTCCTCGAAGTTATAATCGTCGATAACTTTGGTCGCATCAATGTAGTTGAAGCCATAGCTGTCCAGATATTCCTGTGCCTGTTTGTTCATGGCTGCTGTGTTCTTGATGCCGTGTCTTGTAAATTTATCTTCGTTTCCAAGAAAAATGTTTTCTGCTACTGTCAGACCGGAAAGTGTTCCGATCTCCTGTACGATGATCGCAACTCCCTGATGATTTGCCTCTACCTGGTTTGTAGCTGTGATCTCCTTGCCTTCCAGGATAAATTTACCGGAATCCTTCTGATAGATACCTGTCAGACAGGAAGTAAGTGTGGATTTACCGGAACCATTTGTTCCGATGATTCCCACGGTCTCGCCCCTTCGGACCTCGAAGCTCACATCGCGGAGCGCATAATGCTCCCGCACCGGAACCTTGAACCCCAGTGCCTCTTTGAGACGGTCTGAGGGTTTGTTATATAATTTGTACATCTTGTCCAGATGTTTTACCTGAATTGCAAATTCACTCATTCTACTCTCCATGTTACAGTACATCTGCAAAGTGTACCTGAAGTTTTTTGAACAGTCTGGTTCCGAAGATAAATACTGCCAGCGTGAATACCCAGAAATAAAGTGTCAGTACAGGGTGGTCCCAGATTGCCACTTTGTTTATCAGGGAGTCACGATACCCCTGGACAATATAAAACAGCGGATTCAGTTTGAGTATTTTCTGAAGGATCCCGCCAAGCCCGAGATCATTGAAGTCCCACATGATCGGAGTCACCCAGACACCTACTTGCAGGGCAATGTTGATGATCTGGCTTAAGTCGCGGAAAAATACGACTGCCGCACTTGTCATATAAGTCACAGCAAGGATCAGCATAAAAATACAGAAACTGTAGTACACAAGCTGCAGGGCGTACAGGCTCGGTGGGTATCCCATGCAGGTGTAGATCACCAGAACGATCACTACAAAAAAGCAATGGACAAACACCGCTGAAAATACCTTTACTACCGGCAGGATGCGGATATTGAATACCACTTTCTTGACCAGATAATTATATTCCAGAAGTGCATTCGTTCCACCCGTCAGTCCCTCCTGGAAGAAAAACCACGGGATAAGACCTGCGATCAGCCAGAGTACAAACGGAACGCCCTTGTCAGAACCATTCCGAAGTGCCAGACCAAACACAAACCAGTAGACACAGATCGTAACGATCGGCTGGATAAACGCCCATACTGTTCCGAAATAGGAACCGGCATATTTTGTTTTGAAATCATTTTTTGCCAGAGAAAAGACTAATCTTCTGTTTCTGTAGATTTCTCCAGGCAGCCAGGTATTTTTATTCAATCCTTTTTACCCCTGTTTGCAGTGTATTCCTTGAAGCTTCCCCATTTCTGGTCTTTGTCAGAAAGAATCAGTTCCATATCCTCCGGGATCGGCCACTGTACGCCGATGTCAGGATCATTGTATGCAAGTCCACCCTCATCATTCGGATGATAGAAGTCTGTACATTTGTATGCGAACTCTGCTGTATCAGAAAGTACAACAAATCCGTGTGCAAAATTCTTCGGGATGAAGAACTGTTTCTTATTCTCAGCAGACAGAACAACACCGTACCACTGTCCGTAAGTCTCAGAACCTTCTCTCAGATCAACGGCAACATCAAACACTTCTCCGCTTACAACACGTACAAGCTTGTCCTGCGGATAGTTGATCTGGAAATGAAGTCCGCGGAGAACGCCCTTGCGGGAGCTTGACTGGTTATCCTGAACGAATTCCATGTCAATTCCTGCTGCCTTGTAATCATTGTAATTGTATGTTTCCATGAAATAACCGCGTTCATCCCCGAATACAGTTGGTGTGATGACCTTAAGTCCTTCGATATGACAGGTTTCTACTGTGATCTTACCCATTTTATAATCCCTCCGCTACTTCGATCAGATATTTGCCATAGGCAGTCTTGAGAAGCGGCTGTGCCAGTTCGACAAGCTGCTCTTTTGTGATAAATCCACGTTTGTACGCGATCTCCTCGATACAGGAAATATAAAGTCCCTGACGTTTCTGGAATGCCGCAACGAAATCTGCCGCATCAAGAAGAGAATCATGGTTTCCTGTATCCAGCCATGCAAACCCTCTTCCAAGAGTTTCTACTTTAAGAGTTCCTCTTCTCAGGTATTCGTTGTTGATGCTGGTGATCTCGATCTCGCCTCTTGCGGACGGTTTCACGTTCTTTGCGATCTCTACAACATCATTGTCATAGAAATAAAGTCCCGGAACTGCATAGTTTGACTTCGGATGCTCCGGTTTTTCTTCGATGGAAAGGGCTCTGCCGTTTTCATCAAATTCTACAACACCGTATTCTCTCGGGTCTCTTACATAGTAGCCGAAAATAATTGCTCCCTTTTCTTCCTCTGTACGCTTGTAAGCATTTAGAAGTACTCTGGAGAAGCTCTGTCCATAGAAGATATTGTCTCCGAGGACAAGTGCCACTGCATCATTGCCGATAAAGTCAGCACCGATGATGAACGCATCTGCCAGTCCTCTTGGCTGTTCCTGCACTGCATATTCAAATCTCATGCCAAGCTGCTTACCATCTCCGAGCAGTTCACGAAATACCGGAAGGTCACGTGGTGTGGAGATGATCAGGATCTCACGGATTCCTGCAAGCATCAGAGTTGACAGTGGATAATAGATCATCGGTTTGTCGTATACCGGCATGATCTGTTTGGAAATTGCTTTGGTCAGCGGATATAATCTGGTTCCGGAGCCGCCTGCTAAAATAATACCTTTCATTGATTGTCCTCCTTTTATCTTATAAAAGTACTCTAATAATTTTTTCTGTGAAGCAGGATCAGAAGAATGATCAGGAGCACACCCATACCAGCCATAACTCCAAGAAGGATTTTGGATGTCTGGGAAAGTCCCTTTGTTTCCGTCTGGCTGTCCTGTACTGCTGTTTCCGTCTGCTCTGCAGTCTGATCCGTCGAAATGTCTGCTGTCGCTTCCTCCTCATTCTGCGGAGCCTCCGTAGGTGTCGGTGTAGGATCTGCAGCCACCACATACCCTACATACTGCCCATTGTAATAATAACGGTTCATGGTTTTTCCGTTTCTGTCTACGCTTTCTGTAGTCAGATCATTGACTGTAGCTCCCGCCGGAACCGTCATCTTTGTTCCATTTACATCAATTGTATCAAAATTATTAAATGCATAGTCAAATAATGCAGTACTGTCTGTACAGTTGATTCCCAGATCAGCAGCCCTCATGGTCACTGCAATATAAGTCCTGCCGTTTCTCTCCGCCGCAACAACCAGTGTATGCTCTGCTTCATTCGCAAACCCGGTCTTTCCTCCGATACATCCTTCATAATAAAGATCAGATTCCTTTGCCATCAGCGGCATATGTGTGTGCATCGGTCTGGATTCACTTAAGTTTGTTGCCGGAATCGTGTAGCCGACTCTCTCGATCACCTTGCGGAATCTCGCATTCTGGAGTCCTGCACGCATGATCTTTGCGAGATCCAGGGCACTGGAATAATGATTTTCATCCGGAAGACCGCTGGCATTTGCGAAATGTGTGTGCGTACAGCCAAGCTCTTTGGCTCTCTGATTCATCATATCGACAAAATTCGCCTCTGAACCGCCGACATACTCTGCAATCTGTGCACAGACTTCATTCGCAGACTTAATGTAGGCAGCAAACCAGCAGTCTTTCATTGTCATCTGCTCCCCGAGCTGTGCATTGATATTACTGCTGTCCCAGGTCACGTCACGGATTCCTGTCTCTGTAAATGTTACAATATCCCTCGGCGAACTGTTTTCGGTTGCCAGAAGGATCGTCATCAGTTTCGTCGTACTTGCAGGATAACGGCATTCATTCATTCCCTTGTCATAAAGAACCGCTCCTGTATCGGCATCGATCAGAACCGCTGCTTCCGATGTAGTTTCCGGACCAGCCGGCCAGTTCTGAATATTATTGGTTGCAACTGCCGCAGGCGTACCGTTCGT
>ERZ860388.2006-NODE-2006-length-11639-cov-3.143301_pt1 | contig 11639 bp, 6 predicted proteins | sample MGYA00509978_ERZ860388 | MGnify/ENA primary metagenome ERZ860388 (study PRJEB30046, sample SAMN00715225) | human gut metagenome | study: EMG produced TPA metagenomics assembly of the A metagenome-wide association study of gut microbiota in type 2...
TCAAGTACTGCGCTTTTCAGCCATTTACAGGCCATCAGCCGTGTGATAAACTCAAAAAACGCGTTGCCTATTTTGGATTGTTTCCTCTTCGAACTGGAAGACGGGACGTTGTCTGTGACCGTTTCTGATAGCGAAACGACGATGGTAACTTCTATCGAAGTCAATGAAAGTGACATGAACGGTCGTTTTGCCGTGACTGCCAAAACCCTGCTCGATGCTTTGAAGGAGATTCCCGAACAGCCGTTGACTTTCGATGTGAATACCGGAACATACGAAATAACAGTGCAGTATCAGAACGGAAAATACAGCCTTGTGGGGCAGAATGCCGATGAATTTCCTCAATCGGCAGTGTTGGGAGACAATGCTGTACGTGTGGAAATGGACGCGCAGATTCTGTTGGGTGGAATTAACCGGAGCGTGTTTGCTACGGCAGATGATGAATTACGTCCGGTGATGAATGGTATTTATTTTGATATTACTACCGAAGACATTACGATGGTGGCTTCGGACGGACATAAGTTAGTGCGTTGCAAAACGCTGGCTGCCCGTGGAAATGAGCGTGCCGCCTTTATCCTGCCTAAGAAACCGGCTACGCTGCTCAAGAATCTGTTGCCGAAGGAAAGCGGGATGGTTGTTATCGAATTTGACGAACGCAATGCCGTGTTTACGCTTGAAAACTACCGTATGGTATGCCGTCTTATCGAAGGCCGTTATCCGAACTACAACTCGGTGATACCGCAGAATAATCCGCACAAGGTGACGGTGGACCGTCAGCAACTGATCGGTGCTTTGCGTCGTGTGTCCATTTTCTCGTCACAGGCAAGCAGCTTGATCAAGCTACGTATTCAGGAAAATGAAATTGTAGTTTCCGCTCAGGACATCGACTTTTCCACTTCGGCCGAAGAAACACAGGTATGCCAGTATGCGGGTGCTCCGATGAGTATCGGTTTCAAATCGACATTCCTGATTGATATTCTGAATAACATTTCAGCAGAAGAGGTGGTGATAGAATTGGCCGATCCTTCACGCGCCGGCGTAGTAGTGCCGGTGGAACAGGAAGAAAACGAAGACCTGCTCATGTTGTTGATGCCGATGATGCTAAACGACTAAATACAGTTGAAAGTTGAGAGTTGAAAGTTACTATGCAGCATGATAGCGCAGCTAACTTTCAACTTTCAATTTTCAACTAAAACAAGCTTTTGGCTAACAGCGTTTGTGAGTCATAATATCCAATACCACCCTGTCCGTCTCATTCATACTTTGCGAACCGATACGGGTCAAGTTACGGATACTTTGATCGACATCTTCATCAATAATCCCTTCCACAGATGTCACACATCGATTTTCCATGGCCATTACGGCAGAAAGAACTGCGGTAGAAACACCGGTCGTTACTTTCAATGAACAACTGGGCTTTGCACCGTCACAAATCATTCCCGTCAAATTGGCGATCATATTTTGTACTGCATAAGCAACTTGTTCATAGTTTCCTCCCATCAGCCACGTAATGCCACAGCTCGAACCGGTAGCTGCTACTACACAACCACAGAGCGCGGATAAACGCCCCAGACTCTGTTTTATGTAAATCACCGTGAGATGGCTTAACATTAAGGCGCGGATAAGTTCCTCTTCCGATTTGCCATTCTCTTCTGCAAAAATCAGAACAGGTAAAGTTGCTGATATTCCCTGGTTACCACTACCCGAATTGCTCATTACCGGAATCATGGCTCCTGCCATACGTGCATCACAAGCAGCCGAAGTATAAGAAAGAATATGAGAAAAGACACTGTCCCCCATTATCTGATGTTCATACCGTCCACGAAGTACCTTTCCCAAAGCATGCCCGTAATCTCCCTGAAAAGAACTCTCGGCAGCAGCTTTGTTCAACCGGGCTGTCTCAAGAATAAAACGGATCTCCTCTAACGGGGCGGTTAAAGCAAAATCATAAACTTTCTTTAAGCTCAGGTCCAAACTCTTCTCGTCCTGTTCTTCTGTTCCGACAGGTTGTTTATCAAGCAATATTTCTTCACCGCGCGCTATATATATAAAGGTAGTATGCCCACCGGCAATAATTGCCGTAGCTACTTTCCCTTCCGCTTCGCAAAGCACTTCAATATAAAGTTTTTCCGCAATACCTTCTTTTAGCGAAATACAGACACGCTTCTCATTTATATACTGTTTTCCCAACTTTACAGCCTCCGGTGTGCTATCCTTTAATACTTCAAGCTGATACTCCGACTTTCCGATAATAGCCCCCAAGGCCACAGCGATAGGCAAACCGATCATCCCCGTTCCGGGCATACCTGCCCCCATTGCATTTTTCAAAATGTTGGCACTCAAAAACACCTTTATATTCTCCGGCTTCGTTCCCAGTGTTTCTACAGCTTTTGCCACACACAACGCTACTGCAATAGGTTCTGTACAGCCAATGGCCGGAATCACCTCACGCCTCACCAAATCGATTATCTGTTTCCTTTCCGATTCAATCATGACTTTGTTATATTAATTGCTACAAATGTAATGAATATACTCTTTATATACACCAAAGTTTCAGATTTTATAAGCAGAATATGATTAAAACCACTCAACAATTTTGCCAGTTTTTCAATACAAAATATTCCATTATAAATCTCAAATTTATTCAATATTCCATAGATAATTTAACATTTAGAATATAAAAAGCTACTTCAATTATTTCATTAATAAAAACTCAATAAACTCTTATTAGTTCAGAAATACCGAGAAAAACAAAGAATTGATGAAAGTAGAATCATTCGATCAGAATCATATTACTTTAGGATTGTAACACTAAATTTTAAAAATAGACCTATTATATTGATTTTCAGTCTCCATTTTTAAAGAAATAGTATAAAAAGAACATAAAAAGACAAACCAAGATTTGATAAGTAGAATTTTAAACTTAACTTTGCACCACAGTTTTTTACGAATATTCCATCTTAATAAATTCATAACCAATAAAATATAATGAAATTAAAAACAATAATAACGAGTATATGCATTAGTTTATGCCTCGGTTCCTGTATCCAAGACGAAGCACCCAATGCAGAAGCAGATATTATATCATGTGTACTGCCCGATCCCAGCATTTTAAAATCAGATCCTACCATAACAAATAACAGTGTTATACTTATGGCTTATTCAAATATAAAAGATGGTATCAAACAGATAGCGCCTTCTTTCTCTTTAACTGAAGGAGCCACTATTTATCCACCGAATGGTACGGTACGAGACTTCTCTGAACCTCAAACTTACATTGTTACCTCTCAAGACGGATTATGGCAAAAGGAGTATAAAGTATTTGTGGATACCACTAATGTAAAACCTCAATTCAGTTTTGAGCATTGGAGAATCAAAGAAGGAACCAATGGTAAAAAATGGTATGAATTTTATGAAATAACCGATGCCGGACAGGAACAACCAATATGGGCAACAGCAAATCCCGTATACGCAATTATAGGAAGCGATGACCCTTTTACACATCCCACCGTTTCATACGATAAAGGTTATATAGGAAAAGGTGTGAAACTCGAAACTAAGACTACTGGTGCTTTTGGAGTAATGGTAGGTATGCCTATTGCCGCCGGAAATCTTTTCATAGGTTCATTCGATACACAAATAGCTATACCTAAGCCTCTGGAAGCAACTCAATTCGGTATGCCAATGGCTTTCAATCGTAAACCAATAGCATTTTCTGTATGGTATCAGTATACACCGGGAAAAGAGTTCACAGATAAAGATCAAAATGTCATTGAAAACAAAACCGATGTTTTTGATTTATATGCCATACTTTATGAGTCAGCAGATGGTAAAAAGCTGGACGGCTCTATCAATTTCAATGAAGATTGTATTATAGGTATTGCGCGAGTAAATGCTCCTGAGCCAAGTAAAGAATATAAAAATTTATATATTCCTTTTGACTATCGCAAAGACCCTGATCGTGAAAAGTTATCAAAAGGGGAATATTATATGGCAGTAGTATTTTCATCGAGCCGGAACGGAGCTTACTTTGAAGGTGCCGTAGGTAGTACACTGATCATAGATGAAGCCAAATTAATACTTGAAGGTGATAACGAATAATACAAATATAAAATGAATAAAAAGATAATTTCCTTGTTACTTCTGCTTAGTATCGGTTGCTATACAACAATAGTACAAGCACAAGAGGAAAGAAACCAGAGTATATTAAAATCGTTGACTAAAGGATTAGAATATCGATTAAAAGCCGGATTTAACATTGGAGGCACTTCTCCCCTGCCCCTACCGGCAGAAATCAGAAAAATTAACAGTTATAATCCTACAACTGCCTTTTCTATTGAAGGAGACGTCGTAAAGACATTTAATAATAAATGGGGAATAAGTACCGGAATACGTTTAGAAACAAAAGGTATGAAAACCGATGCTACCGTAAAAAACTATCATATGAAAATGATAGCCAGTGACGGAGGGGAAATGGAAGGACAATGGACTGGTGGAGTAACTACTACCGTAAAACAATCTTTACTGACAATTCCAGTTCTGGCTATTTATAAAGTCAGTAAACGATGGGAATTAGAGTTAGGTCCTTGGTTTTCTTATCTTACTTCCGGAGAATTCTTCGGAACTGCTTATGACGGCTATATCAGAGATGTAGATCCTACAGGTGAGAAAGTTAATGTTTTATCCGCTACCTATGATTTCAACAACGACCTACGTTCTTTCCAGTGGGGACTACAATTAGGAGCCCAATGGAGAGCATTTTCGCATTTGAACGTAACAGGGAATGTGACATGGGGAATGATGTCTATTTTTAAAAAAGATTTCGATACTATCACATTTGATATGTATCCGATATATGCGAACTTAGGATTCGCCTACGTGTTCTAAACATAAACGTTTAAAAAGAGTTATTATGAAACAAAAATTACTTAAAGTAATGATTGCTTTTATTGCAATCGTAATGCCTAATCTTAGTTATGCACAAAGCCAGGAAGCCGCTGGTACATACAATGGTACATTGGGGGTAAAAGTAGCAGGAATGCCCGCAGGGGACAGTACGGAAGACATTTATATCATAGCAGAAGATGATAATCATATCAGATTAGAAATCAGAAATTTTAAGTTTTCTGTCGCGGGTTCAACCATAGAACTTGGAGATATCATAATCCCAAGTGTAGAATTACAGAAAGACGGAAATACAATCGTCCTTCTTCCCAAAGAAAATGTTAAAGTCAATTTACCGGCACCTATCGGTGAAGTTAGTGTAGATCTAAACAGATCTACAATAGTAGATAAAGAGATATCATTGACTCTTGTTGTAGAGACGACATTCCCCACACGATTAATAGTCGACGTTACATTTGAAGGAACCCAAACAAGTGGAAGCGGAATACAAAGCACTACTACAGAAAAACCAGTTGTGTATTACAATGCTGAAATAGATGCGCTTATCGTAGAAAGAGCAGAAAATCAAAAATATAACATTTATAACATAACCGGTGTACAAACTCTATCAGGTATCTTAAATACCAAAGAGATCAATGTAACAGCTTTACAAAGAGGTATATATCTGATCAAAATAGGAGATAACACGGTGAAATTCATAAAAAAATAAATTTCACAATCATTCCCAAATCAAGCTCCATCACAGATTATAATTACAATCTGTAGATGGAGTTTGACTTTTATAATCATCCACAATTAAGAATAGATATGTCACACAGAAGCACTCTCTTCAAGGCCCTTTTCTTTACTTTGGCCATCATTCCTATTATTCTATCCGCCCAGTCAATATCGCTCCCACAGCTTTCTGAAAAAGCTTTCGTTTCTGTTATTACCTGTTCGGCTACCCCGGATTACGAAGGAGGTTTTGGACATAGTGCACTACGCATTCAAGATGCCACTTTAAATATAGATGTAATCTTTAATTTCGGATCATATTCAGATAAACAGTCTTTCTTCGCGTACAAAATTCTCCAAGGAACAGTTATATCATATCTGGATGGAGAACCTTTTAAGAAATTCGCCGATCGATATAAAAACGATGGAAGAGGCATTAATGAATACTATTTAAATATCAGCAAAGAACAAAAACAAAGCCTATGGGAAGAATTAAACCGAATCCTCATTAGTGGAGATCGCTTTTACAAATTCAAAGTTCCAACAAACAATTGTAGCACACAGTTAAGAGACGTGTTATTCAAACAATGTAAATGGGATAAGGATGCTTTTCAAGTGAATAACATCAATCAGACTTATCGAGACATCGAGCAATCAGATCCATTACAAAATAGCTGGTTACATCTATTATTTAACGTTGTGATCGGCCCTAAAGCAGACGATCCAATAAGTTTATACCAAGCAGCCTTCAATCCTGGCGGTCTAATAGAGCTCTTGAAAGAAGTACGTCAGAATAATGAACCAATACTCATGGCTTCGCACAAGATTTGTTCCCCTACCGTATTCAAACAAGCACCCAATACTGCCATTACACAAAGTTTTTTTTCTCTACTGCTATCGATTGCATGCATCCTCTCTTATTTACAATTAAAAAAAGGAAAACAATATATATGGTTTGACAGATTGTTATTTTTTCTCAGTGGAATATTCGGATGTCTCTTGATCAGCCTCATCATTACTTCAGAAATAGAATTAGTAAACAGTAATTGCAACATTTTATGGGCATTACCTACTAATTTAATGTTGGCATTCGTCTTCAAAAGAAACAGTACTGCCAAATGGATAAAAATATGGCTAAGCCTCACTTGCTTGTCTCTCCTTGCATTTCCCATAAGTGTTGTTATTAGTGGTCAAATTATCCCTATCGAGATATATCTATTCGCAGCTACAATCTTTATCAGAATATTATCTGATTTAAAAACATATATTTAATATTACTAATAACTTTCATATCAGTTCTGCAGTAATGAAACTATTAGTTGCAATACGATGAAACTAATGGTTCCGTATAGTAGAAACGAATAGTTTCATCCATATGGAACGAATGGTTTCAATACATTACAACAAAAAATATCCCTCAAGTGCATTTCATTTTTGCACTTGAGGGAATTTTTCTTTTATAATATAGATTCTAAATCAGTTTTCTACTTTATTTTTTAATAAATTTAGTTTTACCTGATTCTGTTTCAATAAAATACATACCCGTCTTAAGACTACTAACATCTACTTTATTAATTAAAAGAGTTCCTTCATCAATAACTTTACCGGATATATCATAAATTACATATTCGCTATTCTCGGTTACTCCATCAATATAAAGAGATTCAACTGCCGGATTCGGATAAACGGAAATCGCATTGTTTGCCGTCATATTTCCAATACCTACAGCTTTTAGAGTAGTCACTTCTATTGCTTCGGAAGCTAACGAAAGTTTATCATTATAAACTGCCTTGACCGTATACGTATAAGCAGTATTCGATTTCAGACCTTCAACTTTATAACTTGTTACTATTCCAACCTCTAAATCATTATATCCTTCTACGATAGCATCGTCTTCTTTCACTGTGAGCAAGTAGTTGGTAGGCTCCATAGAAGCAGGAGTTTCCCAATTAGCTACAAAAGTTGTAATATTTATTTCTGTTGCAGCCAATGCTTTTACAGCAGGCACCAAAGTGGTAACTTCAACTCTATTAGATTCTTTCGAAACCTGTTCACCATAAACAGCTTTTACTGTATAAGTATAAGCCGTATTTACTTTCAAGTTTTCTACTTTATAAGTTACTACAGTTCCAACTTCCAAGTCATTGTATCCTTCTACTGCGGCATCACCTTCTTTCACTGTAAGAAGATATTGGGTTGGTTCCATAGAATCAGGAGCTGTCCAGTTAGCAACAAATGCATTCTCTTCGATTTCAGTTGCATCCAATGCTTTTACTGCAGGTACCAATGTAGTAACAGTTATCTCATTAGAAACCTTAGATATAAGTTCACCGTAAACAGCTTTCACAGTATAAGTATAAGCCGTATTTACTTTCAAGCCTTCTACCTTATAGCTTGTTACAGCAGCAACATTTAAATCTTTATATCCCTCTACGACTTCATCACCCTCTTTCACCGTCAAAAGATAGTTTGTCGGTTCCATAGAAACGGGAACTTCCCAATTAGCAACGAAGGCATTTTCCTCAATATCTGTTGCGGCTAATGCTTTCGTTGTAGCGACTAAAGTTCTCACTTCAATCGGTTCGGAAGCTTTCGCTACATTCTTACCATAAACAGCTTTTACGGTATATGTATAAACTGTATTCTTTTTAAGACCTTCTACCTTACAATTTAAAACAGTTCCAACCTCTTTCTCCACATAAGCTTCTACCACAGCATCCCCTTCTTTCACTGTCAGTAAATAGTTAGTAGGTTGTATTGAAACAGGAGCTTCCCAATTAGCAACAAATGCATTTTCTTCAATGTCCGTAGCAACCGCTCCTTTTATAACAGGAACAGTAACCACCTCAATAGCTTGTGAAGCACCTGATGTAACCTCATCATAAACAGCCTTCACTACATAAGTATAAGTGGTATTTTCCGTCAAACCTTCTACATTGTAGCTTGTCACATTTCCTACTTCTTTATCATTGTATTCCCCAACAATAATATCGCCCTGCTTAACAGTTAACAAATATTTTGTCGGTTCTACGGAAGGTACTTCCCAGTTAGCAACAAATGCACTTCCTTCAATATCAGTAGCAGCTGCCACATTCACTGCAGGTACTCCGGTAGCAACACAAAACTCTTCAGATACCATCGGATAGTTGGTAGTAACCACACGAACTTTATAATTGCCAGCCATCAAATCCTCTTCTATATCAGCAATAAGTTGCCCGCTCTTATCTGTTACAATTTCAGTCAGAACTTTCGGATTTGCAAAGCTTCCTGTTGCATCAGACAATTCCAATGAAACGACATTAGCCTTCTTATCTATATTGGAAGGAGACATTGTACCCACCAAAGTATAATCAACAGTTATCTTTTCTCCCGGTTGATAAACACTCTTCGTTAATTTCAAGACCGGTTTATAGATAAGCAACATATCATCAATCAATACCTGATCTCCATCTGTTCCTTTACCCGGAGTTGAATTTGTGGCAAATGTAACCAACATATAATCAGCAGAAGTCGGTCTTTCAAACTTATCTACTTTCAATGAGTCTTTCCAATATTGACTATTATTCATCTTCTCATAGAAAGCATCAAAATTTTTCAATTCATAATCAAAAGGAATAGAAAGACGTTGCCAGCCACCACTCGGAGACACAGCCGGATAATTCATCTCCGCTTTTGCCACAGCGTGCAAAGAATCTAATGTTGCAGACGGATCAGCATAATTATACGCATCGTGTATCGTAGCTGCCACACGAGCCGTCCATGCAGTACTACCGCTATAAGAGAAATTCACCCATACAGTTAACGAATCTGGGCGAGCACCATTCAATGGTTGATTAAACTCCGGTTCCTCCATTATAGTTCTGTTATGATTGGTCTGATCAGTTGCTACCATATTACCGGAATTGATTTTACCGCAAGTCAAATTACCATTAGCAGGAACTCCGAATACGGCTTTCGTCCAAATACGAACGCTCTGACTGCCATTACTTCCCGGACGCACAATCTCAGATTTCTCCATATGCACATTCTTCGTAAATCCAGCCAAAGGACCACCACCACTCATAAATGAGTTCCATCCTACAGGTTCGGCTTCATCCCCTTCTTTTTCCCAAGCTTCAAAAGTACTATTTGTTAACTGAGTTCCATAATCTACTCCAGTAGTTACCGCAACCGGCAAAGAAGTAGTTATAGCATCACCTTCCTGATTGTAAGCGACAACAACAAGAGTATAAGTTACAGAAATATCCAATCCTCTAAACAAGTATTCACAATCAGTTGTTTCCACACTGCTAACCAGACCCGACTTACCGGTAATGGTAGCGCCATAATGATCAGCACCTTCAACAACTTCCCAAGCAACCAAAACTTCCCGTCCATCTACCGAAACCACTTTTGCAGACACTTCACCCGTAGTCACAACTATTTCATTTGAAGCCAAAGAAGTTGTTTCACCTTTTACAGATTGTACAGTATAAGTATAAGTCGTATTTTGTCTCAACCCATCTACAATAACAGAAGTAACATCTCCTACAGCAAGTGCATTGTAAGCATCCAAGACAACACCTTCTTTTTTCACTGTGATCTTATAACCGGTCGCTCCATCCACCTTGTTCCATTTTGCAACGAACGAAGCACCTTTTATATCTTCAGCCGGGAAAGCTACAATACTACTGGAAGAGAATGCTTCAACTGAATATGTAACATTCACGTCGCTGGCAGGCATTACAAAAGTAGAATAATTCACTAATTTTGTACCAGTTACAGCCAAATCTTTAATAAGATAACCGTCTTCCACTGTAGATGTCAAAGTCACAGTTTCGCCTGCAGAAGCGTACTCCGGACCATTCACAACTCCATATTCCTGTTTTTCCGGATAACTTATTTTGTAAACAGCAGAAATATTTTCTCCAGCAAATACTGGCATACTCTCACCTTGTCCCCAAGTTCCTGCATTGCCATCAGCTGCATTCAGTAAATAAGCCACTTCACCAGAAGCAAAGCTTGCAACCGCTTTTGCCTGCACTTGCTCTTGAATTCCTTGTTCCTGATTTGAATTTACTGCTCCCAAATAAATTTCATTTTCCAAATAATAACAATTGGAAATCGTTCCATTAGATTTTCCCGCAATATTTCCATAAATGGTATCATTGGAAGCAGGAAGAGTAGGTTCATTATTTATCACATAGCTATTGACAACCGTACCCGATTCGATAACACCGACAAGTCCGCCTACCAAACCATTTTGCTTAGCCAAATTATCAGCTCCTTTATCAAACGGAAGATGCACAGTCCCCGAAAATCCGCAATTAGATATTACACCACTCCCTTTTAAGATAGAGGCTATACCGCCTACAGAAGGACAACTGGTACCCGATTTTTCATTAGCAAAAGTACTTCCGGTTATTACGATATTTTTAACAGTACCTCCATCGATCGTATGAAATAACCCCCAAGCCTTAGCCTGGCTTTCATCTTTATACGACATAGCAGTAATGGTATGTCCCATACCATCAAATGTACCTTTAAAGCCTGCTGCACCGAGAGACACCCATCCATATTTCGACATGTCAAGGTCTGCTGCTAATTTCACTGTTTTACCTTCGAATGCATCAGTTGCACTTGCTACCGCAAAAGCACCCATTTCTGCCGGAGTAGAAATCGTATATTCTGAAGCAGTAGCATCATACCATCCTGTGTCATAAGCATACTTATTTCCATAGTCCTTACCGCCATCTATCCAGTTTGTCAAGTCTTTATTCCCGGCATAAATGCTCTGGAATGCACAAAGAAAGACAGAAACAACAACAAAAAGTAATCTTCTTTTATTCATATTCTTTCATTATTGATTAAAAACGCTGCAAAGTAACAACAGTTTCCATTTTTAAACAAGGTCTATTTCTACTAATTTATATCCTATTACTAAAGTATCCCTTCTTTTTTAAACTATAAATCATTAGTATATGGAAATCACTAGTGTCCGGAATAGAATTCCAAAACGTTTTTAATCAATTAATATTCAATAG
>ERZ860388.2007-NODE-2007-length-11638-cov-3.166623_pt1 | contig 11638 bp, 9 predicted proteins | sample MGYA00509978_ERZ860388 | MGnify/ENA primary metagenome ERZ860388 (study PRJEB30046, sample SAMN00715225) | human gut metagenome | study: EMG produced TPA metagenomics assembly of the A metagenome-wide association study of gut microbiota in type 2...
CGTTGGCGGCGTTGACGATGGCGTCCACCTTCATGGTGGTGATATCGTTTCGTACAATTTGCAGGGGCATGACGGCACCTCCTCACTTGATAGGGTCATCATACCATAAGCGGGACTGTCTGGCAATCGAGCAACGGCTGGGAAGCGGTTTCCTGGATGCCCAGTATTTTTTGGATCATCTCAAAGTGTTTGGCCACCGCATGTCGGGGCACCTTGGCTCCCCTGGCAATGGCACTGTAATTGGTCTCATCCGGGTGAAACCGCATGTACTCCCAGATCTGCCGTTGCTTTTTGGTGAGTTTCTCCTGCGACGTAATTCCTCTCAATAAAGTCGGAAGATCTTTCTGTTCAAGAGGGCTTTTAAACTATTTAACTGGATCGACAGGAGACACAAACAGCATACCGTCCTACTTAGAATACGGGAATAGCGAACGGAAATAGAAGAAATGGCAACCGCTGGTTGGATCTTGTTACTTTCGTCATAACGTGATATAATTTTCGCAAATATGACATGCTTGGTAAGGGAGTGACAGTATGCCAACAACTCATGACTCATATCAAGTAATCCAAGATAAAATCCAAGGAATGAAAAGTACATATCCTTCATTGCGTCTAAAAAGCGATGACTATGTGTTTTCTGCACTATGTGTAAAGGCGCATCTATACAAAAATCCTGCGCTGTCACTGAATGACGCTGATTTTGAAGAGATCATAGTTGACGGGCAATACGACGGCGGTGTTGATGTTTTGCTGACCGATCCTGATGCTGAGGAGTCCGACCTGATCATAGCTCAGTCCAAGTTCTATACAAGTATCTCGTCTGATGATGTTATCAATGCTATGACAAAAATGGCTTCATTTTATAAAGATATGAGCGAGGGCCATTACGAACAGGTCAATACTAAGGTTCAGCGTCGTTTTCTATCATTGAATGCGGAAGTCGGAGATGAATCCAAGATTCATTTCGTCTTTTACACCAGTGCTCCCCAGTCTGGTATTAACCGGGCTCGTATTGAGAAAAATTTCCGGGGATTGTTTACAGATTCCAGCCGCTTTGAAATTTCTCTTTTTTTCGGAAAAGATGTTGAGGAAGAAATTGCTGAATCCGAGTCTCGTCGGCCCGCTGTAGAGCAAGGAAAGATTCAGATTGATCGAGCTGGAAACTGTCTTGAATATGGAGATGATGCGGTCATTGTTAATGCCTCTGCGTTTTCTATTAAGGCCTTGTACGCAAGATATAACATCCAGTTGTTAGCAAAAAACCTACGCTATCATATTGCGGGGCGGGATATCGACAAAGGTATTGAAGACACCATAAATAATTCTCCAGAATCGTTTTGGCAGAAAAATAACGGCATTACCATCGTCTGCGATGATTTTAATATCGACGGACGGGAAGCAAAATTAAAAAATTTCTCTATAATCAACGGTGGTCAGACCACTTATATGTTGGCTAAAAGCCGCTATATTGATGAGAATCACGACTTGTTTCTGCCCTGTAAGATTATACGCACTGAAGGGACAACTGAAGATGAAAAGAATGCATTTAGTTTGTCTATTGCAAAAGCAACAAACACCCAGAAACCAATCAAAGCTGTAGACCTTAAAGCCAACGCACCTGAACAAGTCCGTTTTTCTCAGGCGATGCGTGATGTAGGAGTTTTCTACCAGACAAAACGCGGCGAAAGTATACCCAAAAATTACAAAGAACCATATTTGAACTCCTCGTTGCTTGAAATTGGAAAGTTGTGCCTGGCAGCTGTGTTCCAGATTCCCTGTGCCAGTCGCTCAAAACCTTCTACGCTTTATCTGCCTCAGTACTATGATAAGATATTCAACAGTGACCAGTCGCAAATTGCAAAATTGAGCAGGGACCTACTGTATATCGATTATTATTTCCGAAGTACATTTTTGAAGAATTTTGATCGGGACAACAGTTCCATGCCCAATTCCAATGACCGCATTTCCTTTGCTCACAATGCTCGGACTATCTGCATAGCGTTTACTGCATTTGCTTCCAGATATCAGCAGGGAAATGTCCCAGAGCAGGATTTAGATACCGTGTTTACTGCTGGCTATCGGGACAATGGCACTGATGCCAAGTTGTATGACATTTTTTCTAATCTTGATGGTATTTCATATTTAATTCCGCCAAGTGTATTCGCAGAGAAAAATCGGTGTGACGCTGTTTTAAATGCGCTATTTAATGTTATCATCAATGCAGGAATCACCAGCTTTTCTATGGCTGTCCGATATGACAATACGCTGACTGCAACGAATTTTCTGAAACGTGACAAGAACTATTATGCAATCCTCAGCGATCAATGGGTTGCGATCCGTGAAAAAATAAAGAATATATGGGAAGAGTCGTGTAATTAACGAGATAGATTTCAAATGATTCTATTCCCTTGTTCCATCGAAGGAGACAGTACCCTACATTATGATTGGCTGTGAGGGATACTGTCTCCTTTCTTATCCTTGTTTATTTAGTATTTTACAGATCATCTCATACCACTTGGCCACCGTATGACGTGTCACCTTTGCCCCCTTGGCGATGACACTGTAGTTTGTCTCGTCGGGGTAAATTTTCATATACTCCCAGATCTGCCGCTGCTTCTTGGTGAGTTTCTCAGGCGATGGGATTCCTCGCAGCCGGTCCAGGATTGCTTTCCGTTCTGCGTTCAGCTGCTGGATGAGCACCTTCAGTTTCTCCTCACATTCTTCACGAGTATGAGCATAGACGCATTTAGAGTGCTTGGTGCCGTCCGGCCAGGTGGGTGAGTAGCGGCCTTCAAAGAGGTGGTCGTTGATCTGGGTGATGCAGCCGGTTCCAGGCTTTCGGGTGCGCCGCATGACCGGTTGGAAGTCGGTAAGCGGATTTTGCATCGCCTCAGAAGAGGCTTCCGCCACCTCATTACCCAGGCCACGGTCGATCTTGGCGGCAGCTTCACTCAACATGTCGCTGGTGATGTGGGTATAGATATCCAGCGTTGTAGCCGCCGACACATGGCCCAGCATGGCGGAGAGTGTCTTGATGTCCATACCGTTCTCCAGCGCCATGGTGGCAAAAGTATGACGCAGATCGTGAAATCTGATTTGCTTGCACCCTGCCCGCTCCAGAATGATATGGAGTCGCCGGAGCATGGAGCCGGGTGTCAGTGGCATGTCCAAATTCTTTGGGGAGGGGAACAGCCACCGGGACTTTGCCGTTTTTCGGTATTCCCGGAACACCTCCACCACGGCAGGCGGCAACACCAATTTGCGGATAGAGGCTTTTGTCTTGGGGACACTCAGCTGCATCTTTCCATTTACCTCATAGACCTGTTTGGTCACGGACAGCGTTCCGGTATCCAAATCCAGGTCGGACCATTGTAGGGCCAGCAGTTCTCCTCGGCGAAGGCCGGTGGATAAGTCCAGCAGGAACAGTTCGAAGTAGCCATCCGCCTTGGCCTGAATGAGAAACCGCTGGAGTTCCTGGCGTGATAGCACCTGCATCTCCCGGCTTCGCTTGGGCGGAAGCTTGCAGCCTACCGCGGGATTGGTTCGGATCAGGTTCTCCTGCACCGCCTGATCCAGCGCTGCCCGGCATTTGGCGTGACACATTCGCACCATCCGATCGGACAGGCCTTTCCCATATTGTTCTGTACGGACAAGCCGCCCCTCCTTTTTCAGGTGGGCGTAGAATTGCTGGAGGTCCTTCTGGGTCAACTGGCACAGCGGAATCTTGCCCAGCTGCGGGATGATATGCTGATAGATGGTGCTCTCATATGTGTTCTGCGTAGCGGGGCGGAGACCGGACTTGATGTAAGTCTGATACCAGAAGTCCATCCATTCACCGAAGGGCATATCGGCACAGATCTTCTCAGACTTGGTGTGTCCCACTGTTTCCATCAGTTTGGTCAGCTTTTCCTGGCACTCGTGCTTGGTCTTGGCCAGCACATTTTTCGTTTTGGGAAGGCCCTTGTTGTCATAGCCCACCACGGCCCGGCCTTCCCAGCGGCCATCCTTGCGCTGCCTTATGGTGCCGGTTCCGCTTTTTCGTTTCCTTGCCATGGGTTCAACTCCTCTCCCAATAGATTTTTTAGAAAGCCGCCAACTACATCGCTGGCGGCTCTCTGCATGTCCGGCGTCACATGAGTGTAGGTATCAAGCGTGAACGATGCGTTGGTGTGTCCCAGAATGCCGGAGAGAGTCTTGGCGTCCACACCGCTGGCCAGAGCATGGGTCGCGAAGGTGTGGCGTAAATCATGGAACCTGATGTGAGGCAGTCCTGCCTCTTTTAGCAGCACCTTCATCCAGTAGTAGGCAGCGCTGGGGCGCACCGGCTTCTCCGGAGCCAGCGGTTCCGGGAAGATCCACTGACTGACCGCGTGTTTTTTCCTTTCCTTTAATCGCTGGACAGTACTGGGGGGCAGACGGATGGTGCGTCTGCCCCTCTCAGTCTTGGTCTCGCCGATCTCCATTTCACCCCGCTTGGGCACATTTACCGAGCGGAGGATTTTCAGCGTCCCAGCGTTCTCATCGAAGTCTCTCCACATGAGACCGCAGATCTCACCTCGACGCAGGCCGGTGGTCAACTCTGTGTAGAAGAAGTCCCGCCAGATTTCATTCTTGTCCACTGCCGCCAGGAAGGCATCCATCTGCTCTCGGTCGAGAACCTGCTTTGGTTTGTAGTTGCTCTTGGGCAGCTTGACGCCGTCCGTTGGATTATAGGGGACGATGTGATCCCGTTCCGCATCCTTGAGGCAGCGGTGGAGCATGGCGTGGATGCGGAGCACCATGCTGTCCGATAGCTCATGTCCATACTCCGGGTGGTCGTGGACACGCCCCTCTTTCTTCAGCTTCCGATACAGCTTTTGGATGTCCAGCCGTGTGACCCGGGAGACGATCTTGCCGCCCAGGTAGGGCTTTACATAGCACCGGATGTACTGCTCGTAGCTGCGCAGGGTGTTGGGACGCAGTGTGACGGCACCGTACTCCTCCAGCCAGCGATCCAGCCACTCGCCCAGGGTCATACGGCTGTCCTCGGTGAGCTGTGCATCCTGATAGATATCCATGTCACGGTGAAGCTTAGCCAGCAGCTCTTTTTGAGTTTTGGCCAGCACATATCGGAAGATGGGCTCGCCATTTTCCTTGTGGCCCACCACGATGCGGCCTTCCCAACGCCCGTCTTCCCGTTTTCGTACCATGCCGTCCCCGGATGGTCGTCTCTTTGCCATGTTGTTTCACCTCCAATCGTTCAGTTTCATTTGTCGTGCGGTTACTGCGTACTCATGAAAGTGGCCAGTGGCATTTTGCTCTTGACCGGGCAGCCACAGAAAAGTGTAGGAGTTTTTCCGCGCTTCACGAGCAGGACGGCAACGCGTTGTTTTTCCAGATCATGTGTGTTCTTCAAGGAGACGACTTTTCGGAACCGACAGATGACCGGCTCATTGAGGGATTATCCGACGTGATTTTCTACATGGATTTCTCCGGGATTTTTGATCGTGACAGTATGCGGCCACGGCAACTCGCTCGTCAGGAGAAGGCTCGGGACATGTTTCGCCCGGAGGGTGTGTGTTTAGATTTGGGCTCTGGGATGCGCCGCTATCTCGCCTTCGAGCGTTCCAACAGCATGAGCCGCCAAAGCAAGCTGTCTTTTCTCCGCGAGGATGTGTACCACCATGTGCGCCGCCGCATCCAGATGGACATGACCATCGGCGACTGCCAACTCAGCAAACTCTATGCCTACAACGGATTGATGCTCTCCAGCGGCGTGCGGCTGGACGGGATCAATATCGATAAGCCCCATCGCGTCATCGTGGTGGACAATCCGGTGGTAACAACCAGGGATGTTCCGGTCATCACCGTGGAGGATGACGGCACGCAGGACAGCACCCGGAAGTATCACCGGGTGGAGCGGCGGATGGATGTTCCCATCACCTGTTTTGATGGGGAGGGCCTCATTTCCAAACGATATGCAAAGGTGGTAGACCGGGCATTTTGCGGCGGCACTGTCCACACCTCTTTTCAGATCCGACTGCCCTATATCAAGGGAATGGTGCACCAAGTAAACTTCCACTGGATTCTGGACCTCTGTGGCCAGAAAACCATCACCGATATCTGGGGACAGGAACATAACATCAAGGATGTGGACATCATCCTCACCAAGAGTATGTTCAAGGGCTTTGGCTGGCTGAAAGACAGTGGGATGACCTGGGAGGACTACTGGGATGCCTTCCGGCGCTACCGCCACGCTTTGTACATCACCAATGTCAGCAAGGTGAAACCAGAAACGCACACCGAACTGAACTATCAGTTTTTGAATACCATTTCAATCCGAGAGGATGAATTCCGCCCCAGGGATCTTCCTGACGGCTGGGATCACAGTCCGGAAGAGGACAGTCGGAATTGGCTCACCAAACAGACTGAGGTGGCCTACTACAACTTCCGAGCTAATAAGGACTTCCAACAGAAATACTTCCTTAAACGCATGAACCGCTGGGGCATTCTGCCTTTCCGAAAAAACCGGGATCATCTGTTAGGAGAAATTTTGCGCAAGAATCCACGGATGATCGGCGAACCCATCTATCAACAGGAGTTAGATGCCAGGGCAGAACAGATTTTGAAAAACTATGCTCTGGGCCGGCTGATTGTGGCCGGTGACAACCGCTTTCTCTCTGGGGATCTATTGGATTTCGTTAGTTTTCTGCTGGAATCGGTGCCGAAGAAGAAAGGAGACAAGGCATACTACGAAATAACAAAAAGTTTCCGCTTTGCTGTCAGTGCTTTCTACGCGCCTGGTGCGGCATATTCTCATGGAGAAACCTGTACTCTGCTGCGCAACCCGCACATTGCCAGGAACGAGGAGCTGCAACTCTCTTTCTACGATGCGAAAAAAGAGAAGAGGCAGTATCGTCACACATTCTTCCACCATCTGACGGATCTTGTTATGGTGGACTCCACCATGCTGGCTGCAGAGCGTCTGGGCGGCGCGGACTATGACGGGGATATGATCAAGACCATCGCCGATCCCATTCTGAATGAGTGTGTTCGCCGGAACTATGAGGCATCTCGCCACGCTGCGGATGACGCACTTTCCAACGAAGCAAATATCCCGCTGCTGATGATCCCTTCAGCAAAGCCCCTGATTCGAAACGCGGACGACTGGGAGGCTCGGTTTGAGGTGGTACGTGGCACCTTCTCCTCACGGGTGGGACAGATCTGCAACGCCGCCCTAGATCGCAGCATCATCGCCTACAATGAAAATTCCGATGCCCAGGAACGCAAGCGTCTTCAGGAGGAGACAGAGGTACTGGCCATCCTGACTGGGCTGGAGATTGATTCTGCCAAGAGCGGAATCCGCCCAGACCTGGACGAGTACCTGAAGGAGCGGCGGGTGGAACGGACACCCTTCCTGCAGTATAAAAATCTGGTGGAGGAATCGGAGGAGACACGTCGGGCTTGGTATGAGCCTACCCACCAGCAGCGTATGAAAGCCTTCTTTGAAAAAATCGACTGGGATAATGTGGACTCCAATCTGGAGCGACTCCCCTACCTGGCTCTACAGTTGGGAAAGCACACGCCGGCCATTAAATCCAAACCGGCAAAGAGCAGCGAACTTTTTACCTTTGCCCAGGAGCCAGATTGGAAGGAGCATCTCGACCAAGAGATTTTGGAGCGGGTCTCCGCACTGCTGTCCGACTATGAAGCCTGCCTGTCCCGCATCCGGGCCTGCCGGGTCGAACCCAAGGAAAAGAAACGAAAGAGCGATATAGAACGAATTCTCTTTGCCCGAGGGCAGGAGGAGTTTTGGGACACGGACGAATTGTACGCCCAACTTGGAAAGTTGCCTCCAGAACGAGTGGAGGAAATCTGGGCAGCGTTGGATAATACCAAGTGGCAATTCCTGACAGAAGAGCAGAGAATGCAGTTCCTTCTTACCTGGCTGCCGGAGTTTGAGGATCTGTTTGACCTGTTTTCTGATTTCCGCAGCGGCGGATACCGCATTTTGAGTGATTTGCTCAGTGATATTCTGCAGGAGAATGAGCAACAGAAGAAACGGCAACTGCACCGATCTGGAGACTCAACTGTATTTAACAATTTGATTGAGGCGTATCTCAGCAAGCGAAACTCCCAACACTATCGGGAGGCAGTATCTATCCGGTGCAGGGAACTGCTGAATGAGATCGTGCGTCCACAGATGGCTGTACGCTACGTGGAGGCTATAGGCAAGCGGAACCTGCTGTGGGATCTGCTGCTGGATGCACTGGAGCCCAATGTACTGGAGGTGTCCCATGCTGAATGAGTGGCAGGAATTTTTAGATTATACGGAGCCAGTGGAGTACCGAGCATCCAGTAAAAAGGACACCACCTGGCTGGGGCGGTTTACCTTCGAAGCGCTTCGGGATTTTAGCGGTATGAACCGTATTTTGACCATCATTGCACGTGGCCTTTTGTTTCACGCTTCGGATGGTACGCTGTTGTCAGGCGATCCCAGGGAGCGGATCGACTGTGCTTATGATGGTCTGTGCGCCTGGTGTAGCATTCCGGAGGGAAGCGGGAAGACGAAAGAAGGTTGGCAGCACCGCACCGATTTTGCGTCACTCCACGAACAGTTTCCCAAGTTAGTGGACAAGGATAGCTGGGGCTGGTTCAGTCGCCACTTCCATCAGGCTATGCGGTTTGCCACCGAGCATCCGGAATTGGTCCGTAAAAGCTATGCGGACTCTGCCAGCGAGTTAAGCAAGCGGTTTGACCGAGTGTGGCGCAGCAAGGTGCTCCAATACCAAACCAAGCCTCTTTCCACCTCTACGGAAGGTGCGTGGACGATCCGCTTTGATGATATGATTGCCGATGCCCTGGAATTGGGCCCTCTGCGCCGCACAGAACCTGAACTGCCGTCGGATCTGACAGAGAGACTTGAGCAGATTCGCCCTGAGAAAATGCCTTCCAATGTTCTGCCCACCCTGGTGGCTTATTACCTGGCCAACCGCCCGGAGGACAGCGACTGGGTAGTACTTCCTGTGACCAATTTTGACTGTTACTTCGGCGATACCAACTTTGGCCGGAAGTATCTCAACCAACTCCCCCGGGAGGTCATCGAGCGGAGCAATAGTTTCGGTATCAGCCGGTATCGGGTGAGAGAAGCATATCTGCCTAAATAAGCAACGGGACTGACCAACTTGGCCAGTCCCGTATTCTTTGTATAGGCGATGTAGGTTTTATGCCGTTTATCTTACGTTTGCGTATCATACGGCCAGGTGTTGATGCCGCCGAATTCGTAGACGTTTGTGTACCCCAAGTCGGCCAGCGCGGCGGAGGCAGTCTTGCTTCGGTTCCCACTGCGGCAGTAGACCAGCACCTTGGAGTCTTTCTCCGGAATCACCTCGGCTGCGGTAGTTTCATCAATCGTTCCCACCGGCAACAGAACAGCACCTGGGATATGTCCGCTATCATATTCGGCCTGTTCCCGGACATCCAGGATGATGACCTCCTGTGTGTCCATCATCTCTTTGGCATCTTCCTGGGTGATCTGCTGATAGGCGCCGTCGGCGGTATTCCCACCGCATCCGGTCAGCAATAAAAGGGAGATCAGCAAGGGGATCATTCGTTTCATTTGAGTTCCTCCAGAAGTCCGGCGGCAAAGGCTCTGTGCCCCTGCTCCGTAAAGTGGACGCCGTCATAGGCCAAGAGGATGTCCCACTTTCCGGCGTCAGCGAAGCGGATGCCCAGATGCTCCGCCAGGGCCTGACAGCACTTGGCAAAGGTATGGGAGTCATCAATGAACTGCTGGTTGGGCACCCACTCGCCCAGGGTCATTGGCGGCGGTGCGATCAACAGGAGCTTGCTTCGATCCAGCGAAACGCCAGAAAGGAAATGCTCCAGCCGCTCAGCGGCCTGCTCTGGACTTCTACCCTGAAGCAGGTCGTTGGTCCCAAGCATGACAATCAGCAGGTCGGTGTCGTCTTGGAAAGCAGGAACGGCAGAAGGAACCTCCCGGCCGTTCTGACCCATATTGGAGATTGTCCACCCAGTCTCCATAGCCAGGATGTCGACCCACCGGCAGTCCGCGTCGTAGCGTCCACCGAAATAGCCCCGTGGGTCATAGCCGTAGGTATTGGAATCGCCGAAGCAAATGACGTTCACCCTCTGAGTTTTTTCTCCCGTTGTCGTAGTATATGCATTCATGGCTCAATTCCCCAAATCTTTTTCAATCGTTCCACTGTATATACCCATTTTTGATCTCTGGGGCGGCAAACAGAATTTTGGTTGCCAAAGAAGCCAATCTCCCTTACTGCTTGAGCCTCTGGAATGGTTTTGAGCCAATCGACCAGTACAACATATTCTGCGTTCACCGGATCATCATTCGAATATAAATAGTCACCTTGTGTCTGCAGAGATGAAAAACCAACCTGCTGTCCGTCAACGGTAAATCGAACATCCTTCGCTTGCTGAACTTCACTTCTGACAATACCAACACCCACATAACCAGTATGCGGGATGTTAACCCAGACCCGATCTCCAGGGCTAAGTAATTTCAAGGTATTGGAATACCAAGCACCACCTCCTGCAGAAATAAAACCATACTTTTGAGCATCAACCCACGAGCGCTCTCCGCTTCCAAATGACACATAGTATTCCTGATTCCACTGTCGAATAGATTTGGGATCTGGCCGCTGTTCCTCTACATCTTCTTCAAACCAGGCGCGGCTAATAAAACGCTTTGTACCGCAACAAACTACATGGAAAAACATAATGTTGATATCAACTTCATATTTTTCCCTCAGATAGCGAATAATCCGTTCGGTACTATCGTCCATTTTGGCAGCGACAATAACCATTTTGACATTTTTATTGATGCTGGCTTCGTCCAATACCGTACCATACTTTTTTTCATAGGCTTCATTAAGTGTGGTTTGACCATCAGAAAATTGTAAATATTGTTCTGCCAATTCCTCCAATGTCAAATCGGCCATACAAGAAGCATAATCGATTGCCTGTGCAGTGACCTCTCTTGGTGTCAAATCCTTTTTCAATTCTACGACAACCAAGTCTCCATCGTGATCCATACAGAGTAGATCAATATATTTCCCTGCAACTGTGCGTACCTGCCGGCCAATCAGTAGCCAATCCGGATTTAGAATTTCTATGTGCTCTGCAAGCAAATCTTCTAACTCTTTTTCGTTGGTCAGTTCTGCAGGCTGCAGTTGAACCTTATCATCCAAAGACCAGATTACTTGAGAAATTGCCAAGGTGATCACCATCCAATCATAATAAGTGCCTATTTCAGACGCTGGAAATAACTTTCCAACCTCTCATCGCAAATCCGATCAATTTCCTGTTTCTCCTCTCGGGTCAACTTCTTCCAGACGGACTCGTCCACCTGGATCACGCCCAGGGTCTTAGTGTGGTGGAGCATCTGCATATCCTCAAACCGTTTGAAGGGATTGGACAGGATATTCCGCTGGGCCTGGGCGTCGGTGTAGCCGCCCTTGGCGTAGATGCTGTTGGCCTTTTCCACCACCAGCCCTGCCGCCCGGCGGGCCTCATAGAACTCTCGGAAGTAGGTGACGATGTCGCTGAGCTTCACCCGGCCCTTGTCGTCGGCAAACAGCAGTACCGCCTTGAGCAGCACCGGCTTGTAGGAATAGCTCAT
>ERZ860388.2012-NODE-2012-length-11615-cov-6.141609_pt1 | contig 11615 bp, 10 predicted proteins | sample MGYA00509978_ERZ860388 | MGnify/ENA primary metagenome ERZ860388 (study PRJEB30046, sample SAMN00715225) | human gut metagenome | study: EMG produced TPA metagenomics assembly of the A metagenome-wide association study of gut microbiota in type 2...
CGTATAGACTATTGAAAAGTTTGGGAGTAGACGTCGATTATCCGTTGGATCAGACTTGTTGCGGACAACCGATGGCAAATGCCGGTTTTGAAGATGAATCGATGAAATTGGCACTCCGTTTTGACGATCTGTTCCGGGAATACGATTACATCGTCGGCCCTTCCGCCAGTTGTGTGGCATTTGTGAAAGAGAATCATCCGGGCATCTTGGAGAAAGAAGGACATGTTTGTCAGAGTGCGGGAAAGATTTATGATATTTGTGAGTTCATTCACGATGTCTTGAAACCTTCCAAAATTCCTGCACGCTTTCCTCATAAAGTCAGTATTCACAATAGCTGTCATGGGGTGCGCGAACTGTTGATTTCCGCTCCCACCGAACTGAACATCCCTTATTACAATAAATTGCGTGACCTGCTCAATCTGGTAGAAGGCATCGAAGTATTCGAGCCCAGCCATATTGACGAGTGTTGCGGCTTTGGCGGAATGTTTGCGGTGGAAGAGCAGGCAGTCTCCGTCTGCATGGGGCGTGATAAGGTAAAAGATCACATCGCTACCGGAGCCGAGTATATTGTCGGAGCGGACAGTTCCTGCCTGATGCACATGCAAGGTGTCATCAAACGGGAGCATCTACCTATTCAGATTATCCATATTGTAGAAATTCTAGCGTCGCAATCATGAGTACAAAACATTCAAAGGCTGCCGAAAAGTTCTTGCAGGACAGCAAGATGGCAGCATGGCATAACGAAACCCTTTGGATGGTCCGTGCCAAAAGGGACAAGATGAGCAAGGAAGTTCCCGAATGGGAAGAGTTGCGCAACAAGGCTTGCGAGTTGAAACTATACTCCAACAGCCACCTCGAAGAACTTCTGCTGGAGTTTGAGAAGAATGCTACCGCCAACGGCGCCATCGTACATTGGGCAAAAGATGCCGATGAATACTGCGCCATCGTCTACGAAATACTGAATGAGCATAACGTCCACCATTTCATCAAGAGCAAATCCATGCTCGCCGAAGAGTGTGGATTGAATCCTTTCCTGATGGAGCGGGGCATCGATGTCGTAGAGTCCGATTTGGGCGAACGCATCCTGCAACTGATGCATCTCGAACCAAGCCACATTGTATTGCCTGCCATCCACATCAAACGGGAACAGGTAGGCGAACTATTCGAAAAGGAGATGGGCACGGAAAAGGGAAACTTTGATCCTACCTACCTGACTCATGCCGCACGTAAGAACCTGCGCCATCTCTTCCTCAATGCCGAAGCCGCCATGACAGGCGCCAACTTTGCCGTCGCTTCAACCGGTGACATTGTGGTCTGCACCAATGAAGGAAATGCCGATATGGGTACTTCCTACCCGAAACTGAACATTGCCGCTTTCGGTATGGAAAAGATCGTCCCGGATCTGGACGCATTGGGTGTGTTCACCCGATTACTCGCTCGTTCGGCCACCGGACAACCGGTGACAACATATACTTCTCATTACCGCCGTCCCCGCGAAGGCGGTGAATATCATATTATCATCGTAGACAACGGCCGGAGTGCCTTACTGTCCAAGCCCGACCATATCAAGACACTGAACTGTATTCGTTGTGGTGCGTGCATGAATACCTGTCCGGTGTACCGCCGGAGTGGAGGCTACTCTTATACGTACTTCATCCCCGGACCTATTGGCATCAACTTGGGTATGGCTCACGCTCCGGAGAAATATTATGATAATCTTTCAGCCTGTTCTCTGTGTATGTCCTGTTCCGATGTCTGTCCGGTGAAAGTAGATTTGGCAGAACAGATTTACAAATGGCGTCAGGATTTGGACGGACTGGGGAAAGCCAATACGGGAAAGAAGATCATGTCCGGTGGTATGAAGTTCCTGATGGAGCGTCCGGCATTGTTCAACGCAGCCTTGTGGGCAGCCCCGGTGGTAAATGGCCTGCCTCGTTTCATGAAATACAACGATCTCGACGATTGGGGAAAGGGGCGTGAACTGCCGGAATTTGCCAGCGAGTCGTTCAATGAAATGTGGAAGAAAAACAAAGTACAAGGAAAGGAGGAATCCAAATGAGTAGTAGAGAAGATATATTAGCCAGCATCCGCCAGCATACGCAGACCCGTTATGATAAACCGGATATTGCGGATATGAAACGATTGTCATATCCTGATAAGATAGAACAGTTTTGTGCAATCAGCCGTGCAGTGGGTGGTGCGGCAGTTGTATTGGGCGAAGGGGAAGATGTGAATGCGGTCATACGCCGGACTTATCCGGATGCTATGCGCATTGCTTCCGTATTGCCGGATATTTCCTGTGCTACGTTCAATCCCGATAATTTGGATGATCCGAAAGAGTTGGACGGCACAGATGTTGCCGTAGTGAAAGGAGAAATCGGAGTAGCCGAAAACGGAGCCATCTGGATACCGCAGACGGTAAAATATAAAGCGATCTATTTTATCTCGGAGAAGTTGGTCATTCTGCTCGACCGGAATAAAATTGTAGATACCATGTATGACGCCTACCGCGAACTGGACGGACAGGAATATCAGTTCGGAACGTTCATCTCCGGTCCGTCAAAGACTGCTGATATTGAGCAGGCTTTAGTGATGGGAGCGCATGGGGCACGGGACGTGTTAGTGATATTAACCTAATGTTTCCGTGTTGATTATTCTAAAATAAATTTGGTTTCAAAACAATGGAGTTTTATATTTGTTAGTACAAACGAAATGGAGACTCCGTTGACGCTTAAAAACAGAGGCTCTATTGATAAGAAATAGAGCCTTTGTTTCATATAAACAGAGCTTCCGTTTGATGTAAATAGAGGCTCTGTTTGGATAAAGTCCGGTTTCCATCGGATGTAATAGAGTCTTTGGGAGAATATAGTCGAATCTCCTTTGATGTAAATAGGATATCTGTTTCTGTTTGTCCATAGTAGATAAATGAATTTGTAGGATAAGAGTAGTAAAACGTTTAATTATAAATTATATGTATGCCAATAAAGTAAAGAAAATAGCCGCCGTCCATGACCTTTCGGGAATGGGGCGCGTATCTCTGACCGTCGTCATTCCTATTCTTTCATCCATGGGTTTTCAAGTCTGTCCGCTTCCTACGGCTGTGTTATCCAATCATACGCAATATCCCGGTTTCTCCTTCCTCGACCTGACGGACGAAATGCCGAAGATTATTGCCCAATGGAAGAAACTGGAGGTAGAGTTCGACGCTATCTATACCGGATACTTGGGTTCTCCGAGACAAATTCAGATTGTTTCTGATTTTATCAGGGACTTTCGTCGGCCGGACAGCCTGATCGTTGCCGATCCGGTGTTGGGAGATAACGGACGGTTGTATACCAACTTTGATGGAGAGATGATAAAAGAGATGCGCCATTTAATCACGAAAGCAGATGTGATTACTCCCAATCTGACGGAACTGTTTTATTTATTGGATAAACCCTATAAAGCAGATAACACGGATGAAGAGCTGAAAGAATATCTTCGTCTTTTGTCTGATAAAGGTCCGCAAGTGGTTATCATCACCAGTGTTCCTGTACATGATGAGCCTCATAAAACATCTGTCTATGCTTATAACCGTCAGGGAAACCGCTACTGGAAAGTGACCTGCCCTTATCTGCCTGCACATTATCCCGGCACGGGCGATACTTTTACCAGTGTCATCACCGGCTCTTTGATGCAGGGAGACAGTCTGCCGATGGCGTTGGACCGTGCCACACAGTTTATCCTGCAAGGTATTCGTGCCACTTTTGGGTATGAATATGACAACCGTGAGGGTATTCTATTGGAGAAAGTGCTTCATAATTTGGATATGCCAATACAGATGGCTAGTTATGAATTAATATAAAAGATAAAGAGTTTTCACGGCTAAGAAAAAAGTCACACTGTAAAGATAAAGAATAAGGGCTGACTAAAAAGGACGGAATTGGTATAACCATCCCATCTGCGAGTGTACGTAAGTAGGGATGAAAAACAATTTCCCAGTCTTTTTAGTCAGTCCTTTTTAACGTTTACAAGCTTTTGTGTTTCAAATATTTCCATTAATTTTACCGGCATTAAAAAAAGGAATAATTATATCTAACTAATGACTCAAACACTAAAAACATCCGAACGTCTTGGAGTAGTGGATGCTCTGCGCGGATTTGCCCTTTTGGCAATTGTATTATTACATAATCTGGAGCATTATAATCTGTTCTTAGTACCGGAGAATGTGCCTGCATGGTTACAGACAATTGATAAATATGCATGGGACATCCTGTTTTTCCTGTTTGCGGGAAAGGCGTATGCTACTTTCTCTTTGTTGTTTGGTTTTAGTTTTTACATTCAGTTTCACAATGCAGAGAAACGTGGTATAGACTTCCGCGGACGATTTGCCTGGCGGATGTGTTTGCTTTTCCTGTTTGCGCAGTTACATGCCTTATTCTATAACGGGGATATTCTTTTACTCTATGCGGTAGTGGGTTTTGCGTTGATACCCGTGTGCAAGCTAAAGGACAAAACGGTCTTTTGGATTGCCCTCATTCTGCTTCTTCAGCCTTATGAGTGGGGACGTGCCATTTATGCGATGATAAATCCAGACTATGTTGTATCAACCGGTCATTTTATGCCTTATGCTATGCGTGCACAGGAGGCAACTGCCAATGGTAACTTCTTCGAAGTACTCTGTTCCAACATCTCCGACGGACAATTATACAGCAATATCTGGCAAGTGGAAAATGGTCGTTTGTTTCAGACGGCTGCCCTGTTCATGTTCGGAATGTTACTGGGGCGCCGGAAATATTTAATAAAGAGCGAAGAATCCGTACGCTTTTGGAAGAAGATGTTGAAAGGTGTCGTCCTCGCATTCATTCCTCTCTATTGCCTGAAAACTTTTGTGCCGGACTTACTCACCAATCCGTCCGTACAAATTCCTTATAAGATTGCCGTTCCGTCCTATGCCAATTTTGCGTTTATGATTATCCTGGTTTCTATCTTCACCTTGCTTTGGTTTAAGAAAGAGAAAGGATATGGCTGGCAAAGTCTGCTGATTCCTTACGGTCGTATGAGTCTGACAAATTACATTTCCCAATCTATTATGGGGGTAATCATCTATTATGGATTCGGATTAGCTATGTACAAATATGCCGGAGCAACGGCAAGTCTGCTGATTGCATTGCTCATCTTTACTGTTCAGCTGATATTCAGCCGTTGGTGGCTTGCCCGTCATAAACAGGGACCACTCGAATTCTTATGGCGTAAGGGTACTTGGATTTAGTGACTTCCCACTATTCGAATTTGACAGTTACTTCTGCAAGTTTGTTGCCGTAAATCCAGTCCGGTCCCTCCTGGATCAGGCGGATTGCTTCCTTATCAGCAGACTCGCAAAGGCTCTCTTTTACTTTGATGTAGAAGGGACGCCCTTCTTTATTAACAAGGAAAGTTAATACAACTTTTCCTTTCACTTGTGCGCACTTTTCATCCGCCGGACGAACGAGATTCTCCTTCAGGTATTTCTGATAGCTACGTTTACCGATGACAGGTTGTGGAGTGATCTCTTTCTCTGCCTGTTCCTCAACCTTCACAACACTTCCGAGGGTTGTTGACTTCTTATTTTTCTTAGCGCCATATCCCACTACCACCACTTCATTGAGTGTCTGTTTGTTTTCGTTCATGGCAATGAGCATCGTCCGGCTGGTATCTACCCGGATTTCTACCGGATCATATCCGATATATTCAGCTGTCAATCGTTTCTTATCATCCTTTTTGACTAACGAAAATTCTCCATTCATATTTGTGATGGTTCCGATATTCGTTCCTTTATATGTCACACTGGCTCCGATAAGCGGTTCTCCTTTTTCGTCGGTCACTCTCCCTTTAATCATGTTATTTTGAGGAAGGATAGTCGCTACCTTAGCCATCTTCATTTTCTTATCTGATTCAGATTCGAAAGTATCTATCGTTGCTACTACTTCTTGCAATGCAGCAGTCTCTTCCGAGACTTCTTCCATCATCGGCACAGCTGCCACAGGCGCACCTTGTGGTTGCGAAGTCGTTTGGATTTTGGCAATCATATCTTTCTTATCCGCTTGTCTCGCAGTAATTTCGGAAATAGGAGTGGAATCCGTTTTTACCTTTGCGGTAGCCAATGCGATTTCCTTTTGTGGAGTTGCCGGAACTGTTGGAGTTGCAGGAATGGCCGGAGTGGGCGGAACTGCGGGTTCAGCCAACTTGGAGGAAACACTCTCTTTGGCAATGAACACTTCGTTCGTCATACTCTTTTTCAGGAACAGGAAATAACTGCTGATACCGAATCCGATAATCAGACACGCAGCGATGCTCCAGGTGATAGCATAAGTGTTCTTTTTCTTTGCCGAATGAGCTGAAACCTGCATCCGCAGTTTCTCGATCCGTTGTTCGTGATTTCCCTCCACCTGGTTGTATCCATCCATAGCATCGGCCAGGAAAGGGTCTTGCATCGACTCTTTTTCCAGCCGGTGTGCCTCTTTTCCTTTGCGGAGTCCTCGTATGTAGTCCAATAGTTTCATAGGGCTTGTTTCTTAATACAAATTTTTAAGTTTCGCTTTCCGTTTTGGATATAGCTTTTCACATTGTTCAGAGTAAATCCGGTCTGTTCCACAATGTCGGCATACGACATTTCCTCTAAAAAGAAACGCGTAATGCTGGTCCGTTGTTCTTCGGGCAACTTTTCGAGACAGTGATGTAATGCCTTTAGTTGTTCCTCTGAACTTTCCTCCTCACTTAATAGATGCAGAAATTCGTCGGATTCCATAACATTAACGGTATAATCTAACGTAATTTCTTTATTTTCCTTTCGTAAAAGTTGCAAGCAATGATTCTTTGCCACCCGGTAGAGCCATGGCTTGAACACTTTTATCTCATAATTTCCCAATTTAGGCAATAAATCTTCAAACAACTGCATGACCGCCTCCTGTGCCCGGTCTTCATCATGCAGATATTTTAGGCAAAGTCCGTATAGTAACGGGATATATCGGTTATATAATTCGCCGAAATATTCCGTATCGCCGGACTTCGTATAGTGTATCAGTAATTCCTCGTCCGATAGTTTCGATATGTTTCTTTTGAAAAACAACATCTATTCCTCTTCTTCGTCGATAACGACTTGATATTTTTCTTTCATTGCTTCAAAATCACCTGTAATCTGGTCTAATATTTCATGCGTATCCGTACTCTTTACCAATGCGGGCATACCGTAATAGATAGATGCTTTATATGGCAACAATATCATTTTTCCTTTGGGCAGAGAACGTCCCATACCGGTCATGAATACGGGAATATATTTCACTTCGGGTCGCAGAGACAGGATGCGGGCTATGCCGGATTTAATTTTTCCCATCTGTTCCGGCTTTCCTCTGGTTCCTTCCGGAAAAAGAATCAGTGAATATCCGGCGTCGATGGCTTCAAGCATCTTACGGATCGGATCATGCTCCGAATCTTTTTCTCCTTTTCTTCTGATTAGCAGTGTGTTGATGAAAAAGTTGCTGATGGAAGCCTGAAAGCGGGTTTTCCCGAAATAATCTTCTGCTGCTACGGGTTTGACTTTCCATAAAAGTCCTCCGGGCAGGGAAGATAACAAGCTTAGGGTGTCCAGATGGCTGTTATGGTTGGCAAGGATGATGAATTGCTTTTCCTTTTTGAGGAACTGGCAATCGGTGAACTGAACTCCTACAACCAATTTCAGAAACCATTGGAATACACCTTTATATATAATCTGCATGGCAGCAGCTTGCATGAATCTTTTTTCCATTCCCTCCGTTTAATATGCAATGTAATAAACTAAATGAAAAAATACAGGAGCCGTGTAGGCCAGAGAATCTATCCGGTCGAATACTCCTCCATGACCGGGAATACTGTTCCCCATATCTTTAATTCCTTTATCTCTCTTGATAGCGGAGATGACCACGTCTCCCGAGAAGCCGGCAATCGCAAGGAGGGCGCTAACCAGAATAACGTTAGGAGCGGAGAGGGGAGTCAGGAAACCGAGGAAGTAACCAATGACGGTAGTACTGATTACACCGCCCAGAAATCCTTCCCACGTTTTGTTCGGACTTACTTTCGGGAGTATCTTATGTCGTCCGAGAAGTTTGCCCCAGATAAATTGCATAACATCGTTGATTTCCGTAAGGAATACAAGGAATAATAGCAGACCTCGTCCTCCTGCATTGAATCCCGGAAGTTCAGGAAGCGACAGGAGATAAGCGAGGTGGCTGATACCGAATACTGAAAGCATCAGAATCCACTGCAACAGAGCCATCGACTTGGTAATTCCGTGGGTGTCTCCCTTTAAAACAAGTCGTAAGGGCAATACGAGAAACATAACTACCGGAATGAAGATGATGAATGCTCCATACCAGGCAAGGTAAGCAAGGTAATATTGAATGGGAATGGCCAATATCCCCCAAAACAATGCTCCGCGATCTGCCTCTCTGAATCCCAACACCGAATACAGTTCTCTGAAAGCGATGAAAGAGAGAAAGGCAAGGAAGAAGTAAGAAATGTTATAGCTGATAAATACAGCGCCGATAAACATGCCCGCCATGATCCACCATGAACGCGTGCGGGCGGAGAGTTCGCTGATATTTGTTTTTGGAGAGATCTTCTTTACGAGAAAAAGAATAAGGCTTGCCGTAACAAGCAGTCCGATGATGAGCGAAATGACGATAATCAATTCATCGCTTAGCGTAGGAAATATGATATCCAGTAGTTCTTTCATTTTATTTCATTGTTTGTTGTGTGTGACATGAGGTACAGACGGTGTATCAGTGTTGCGACAAGGCCGACGTTGATTATTATCAGAGCTATGAGACATACCATCCGGTCGTATCCTGCGTGAATGGTGCAGGTGGCTACTACAAAGGCAAGCGTGAGCAATGCCATGCGGTGTTGCTTGGCCATCGGACCGTTAAAGAAATGCTGGTGCGTTTTGTAGGCTCCTATCCAGCGGAAATAAGCTGTCATAACGGCAAGAAGGGCCGCTAGCCATCCCAGTTCAATACCGAATCCACCTGCTATATATCCGATGGGAATGATGAACAAAGCATCAGCAAAGCGGTCGGGCATATCATTGTAGAGATCTCCGTTGGCACTTTTCTTCCCTCCTTCAATAGCTACCATCCCATCGAACAGGTTGCAGAGTAACCGCGACTGCATGCAAACGATGAACAGAATGTAGGCTACATACTTGTTAAAACCGGGATCAATGACTGTGCCGATCAACAGAAGGCACCCCACCATAGCGAAGAATACGCTCATCATGGAAATTTGATTGGGAGTGACACCCCAACGAGTTAGTTTGCGGGCAATAATAGTAGCCCAGGCTGTGTTTCGTGAGGCTATTTCCCGCCTTCCGTCGACTTCGTTTTTCATATTTATAATATGTTTATGATCGGCAAATATACACATCATCTTAAGAGTTGCAAAGGAATGAGTGAGAATTTTGAAATGACTCTTTTTTCTGCCGGATAAAAAAAAGTTCAGGCAATTTATGGAATCTGTGTGAAATGTGCATCTCTATAATAAAAGCGAACTAATAGTAACATTTTAAAATAAGAAGTTATGAAAACAAATCAATTCAGAGCGATGATGCTCGTACTGCTAATGGCGGTTATTTCTTTAGGTAGGATGAATGCGCAAGTTATTACTGTGTCGGGTACGGTGACGGATGCAAAGGATGGAAATCCGCTTGTAGGTTGTTCGGTACAGATCAAGGGTACTTCGAAGGGTGCAATAACGAATATGAAGGGCCAGTACACCATTCAGGCCAAGAAGGGGGAGACGTTGTTGTTCCAGTATATCGGGTATAAGCAAGAGAGAAGGGTGGTGAAATCGGCTACGCTGGATGTGAAGATGAAAGCTGATGATGTGGTATTGGAAGAATGTGTAGTGGTAGGATACGGGCATGAGCTAAAGGCTACTAAATCGGTGTCTGCTGCTTATATGGCGGTATGTCCGACACCGGGAATCATGTATGATGCTGTAAATGCGGAAGAATACGGGCAGATTCAGGAGAATGGATTTAAGAGTGTGTCGGATGCTCCGCTTTCTACTTTCTCTATTGATGTAGATGCTGCTTCTTATAGTAATATGCGTCGTTTTATCAATAAAGGTGAATTGCCTCCTGTAGATGCTATCCGTACGGAAGAATTAGTGAACTACTTTTCCTATGATTATCCGAAACCGACAGGAAGTGATCCTGTGAAAATCACGATGGAAGCCGGAGCATGTCCCTGGAATGCGGTTCACCGTCTTGTGCGTATTGGCTTGAAAGCTAGAGAAATTCCGACGGATAATTTGCCTGCATCTAACCTGGTGTTTCTGATTGACGTCTCCGGCTCTATGTGGGGAGCCAACCGGTTGGATTTGGTGAAATCATCTCTCAAATTGTTGGTAAACAACTTACGGGATAAAGATAAAGTAGCTATCGTGACTTATGCAGGCAGTGCCGGTGTGAAACTGGAGGCCACTCTGGGTAGTGACAAACAGAAGATTCGTGAAGCGATAGATGAATTGACGGCAGGTGGTTCTACGGCAGGTGGTGCGGGTATCCTGTTGGCGTATAAAATAGCCAAGAAGAATTTTATCTCTAATGGTAACAACCGTATCATACTTTGCTCCGACGGTGATTTTAATGTGGGTGTTTCTTCCGCCGAAGGATTGGAACAATTGATTGAAAAAGAACGTAAGAGTGGAGTGTTCCTTACCGTATTAGGTTATGGCATGGGTAATTATAAAGATAAGAAGATTCAGGTGTTGGCAGAAAAGGGAAACGGTAATCATGCTTATATAGATAACTTGCAGGAAGCCAATCGTGTTTTAGTAGGCGAATTCGGCGCTACATTGCATACAGTGGCGAAAGACGTCAAACTGCAAGTGGAATTTAATCCTTCCCAAGTGCAGGCGTATCGTTTGATTGGTTACGAAAGCCGTCTGTTGAAAGACGAAGACTTTAATAATGATGCTAAAGATGCCGGAGATATGGGTGCGGGACATACGGTAACTGCTTTTTACGAAGTGATTCCTACAGGTATAAAGAATGAATATGTGGGTAAAATAGACGATCTGAAATATCAGAAGAAAGAGAAAGTGACAGTGAAACCGACAGGCTCTAATGATCTCCTGACTGTGAAACTGCGTTATAAAGCTCCGGATAAAGATGTCAGCAAGAAAATGGAACTTCCTTTCGTTGATAATAAAGGTAATAATGTTTCTTCTGATTTCCGCTTTGCTTCTGCAGTGGCTATGTTCGGACAGTTGCTTCGGGACTCTGACTTCAAAGGAAATGCCAGTTACGATAAAGTGATTAATCTGGCCAAACAGGGACTGAATAATGATGATAAAGGATATAGAAGAGAATTCATCCGTTTGGTTGAGGCTGCCAAAGGATTGGAAAGAACGAATAAGAACTAGGAAATCGGGCGGGAGTCATTGTGAGTGTACGCTATATGACTATGCGTAAGATTCGCAGATATGAATGAACGTAGAATTCCAGATGGATAATCGTAGAAAATGATAGTGACGGTATATGTTCGGGATAGTGACGCTATCGCTGTTGTATACCGTCACTATCTTTGCCGGATACCGTCACTATAATTAATTTCGTC
>ERZ860388.2013-NODE-2013-length-11615-cov-4.510381_pt1 | contig 11615 bp, 7 predicted proteins | sample MGYA00509978_ERZ860388 | MGnify/ENA primary metagenome ERZ860388 (study PRJEB30046, sample SAMN00715225) | human gut metagenome | study: EMG produced TPA metagenomics assembly of the A metagenome-wide association study of gut microbiota in type 2...
GACTTCACGGCGTTGGCGCTTCTGTTGTTAACGCGCTTTCTGAAAAAATGGTTGTTGAAGTTTCACGTGCCGGATATGTTTGGCGTCAATCTTATTTAAGAGGAGAACCAACAGGCCCTGTTGAAAAAACTGTGCCGACTACAAAAACCGGAACTAAATCAACTTTCTGGTTAGACCCTGAAATATTTACAGAAACCACTGAAATCGATGTTGATATAGTCGCTACGCGTTTCAGAGAAATGGCTTTCTTAAACAAAGGACTTAAAATTATCCTTCACGATGAAAAAGATACAGGAAAAGATGAAACTTTCCACTATGAAGGAGGTATCGCAAGTTATGTTGCTTTCTTGAATCATAACAGAACTGTAATGTTTGATGAACCTATATACATGGAAAAAATCATCGACAAAATTAAAGTTGAAGTTGCAATGCAGTACACAGATTCCTACAACGAATCTATCCTCTCATTCGCCAACAACATCAACACCCATCAGGGCGGAACTCACTTAACAGGTTTCCGTAACGCAATTACACGTGTTCTAAACGATTACGCAAGAACAAATAAAATCCTTAAAGACTCGGAACAAAACCTTTCTGGAGATGACGTAAGAGAAGGTTTGACCGCTATTGTTTCAGTTAAAATCGAAAACCCTGAATTTGAAGGGCAGACAAAAGAAAAACTCGGGAACTCGGAAGTTATGCCTGCTGTTCAGGATGTTGTAAAAGAAAAGTTACAGGAATGGCTCGAATTTAACCCGAAACTTGCAAAGCTTATTATAGAAAAAACACTTCAAGCTCAAAGAGCGCGTGAAGCCGCACGTAAAGCAAGAGAACTTACAAGAAGAAAATCTGTTCTTGAGAACTCTACACTTCCGGGTAAGCTCGCCGACTGTTCTAACAGAGAGCCGGAAAAATGCGAAATTTACATCGTTGAGGGTGATTCTGCAGGCGGTTCTGCAAAACAAGGCAGAAACAGAATGTTTCAGGCAATTTTGCCTTTGAGAGGTAAAATTCTTAACGTTGAAAAAGCAAGATTAGATAAAATTTATGCAAATAATGAAATTCAATCAATGGTACAAGCTTTTGGTATTACAATTAGCAAAAACGAAGAAGAATTTAACCTTGAAAAACTGCGTTATCACAAGATTATCATCATGACCGATGCTGATGTTGACGGTGCACATATTAGAACTCTGTTATTAACATTCTTCTTTAGATATGCAAAACCGCTTATTGAAAACGGCTATGTTTATATCGCACAGCCGCCGTTGTTCAAAGTTACTCAAGGCAAGACTTCTGAGTATCTTTATGATGAACATGCGCTTGATAAAATGCTTAAAGAACGCGGTATTAAATCTTTGAGTTTGTCTGACAAGACAAAAACAAAAGTTAAATCAGGCGACGAACTGCTGACACTTTTATCTAACATGTCAACATTCTACAAATCTTACAACAACCCGATTTTGAACATCATTCCGGCTGTTGTTTTAAGAGGCTTAATACGTTCTGATGTTAAGCCGGAAGATTTTGAAGATCAGGCTAAAATGAATGAAGTTATCGCATATCTTTCACATTATTTGAAAGATCATGCTGAAAACTACAACATTGAAGAGGCTAAGAATTATGAAGTTTCTCTAAAATATAACCCTGAGAATGCAAAATATTCTATCCAGCTTGATTTGTTTGAAAATGAGCATGAATTTATTACTTCAAACATAATTAAGAGTAATGAGTTTAAGAGATTAAAAAATTCTTATCCTCTGATTCGTGATTTCTTGATTGAAGAAGAAAAAATGCTTATTCTTGAAACCGAAAACGGCGAAGTTGAGATTACCTCGTTTGAACAGCTCCAGAAGCTTGTTGACGACAGAGGTCAAAAAGGATTAACAATTCAGCGTTTCAAAGGTCTTGGAGAAATGATGCCGCAGCAGTTATGGGAAACTACTATGGATCCTGAAACAAGAACTTTACTAAAAGTTAATATAGAGGATGCTATGATGTGCGACCAGCTGTTTGATATTCTTATGGGCGATAAGGTTGAGCCTAGAAGAGATTTCATCGAGTCAAATGCTGTTTATGCAACCAATATTGATACATAGTGAGGTTTAAATGAGAACTGTTATAATAGGCGGAGGAGCATGCGGTGCAAGTACGGCTGCCAGAATCAGAAGGCTTGATGAATCTGCTGAAATTATTGTGCTGGAAAAAACCGGTGAAATTTCTATTGCAAATTGCGGGCTTCCATATTATACATCAGGTGTGATTAATGACAGAGAAAAAATGCTCGTTTCTTCACCTGAAAAATTTAGAGAATGGTTCAATATTAATGTTAAGTTAAATACAGAAGTTATAAATATTAATCCTGATGAAAAATTTGTAGAAACTGCAGATGGTGAAAAAATAAATTATAACAAGCTTGTACTTGCTCAGGGAGCAAAACCTTTTGTTCCGCCTATTGATGGAATACCTGAGGAAAAAGTTTTTACTGTAAGAACATTATTTGATGCAGATAATATCAAAAGTTATATAAAGGAAAAAGGCGTTCGGAAAGCTATTGTAATTGGCGGTGGTTTTATCGGAGTCGAGATGGCAGAAAATCTCAATGAAATGGGATTAGAAACAACTCTAATTGAACAACAAAATCAAATTCTTGCACCTGTAGATTACGAAATTGCAGCATTTTTACACAATGAAATGCGTGATAGAGGTGTTGAACTTGTATTATCTGATGGTGTTAAGAAGTTTAATGATAATAAAGTTATATTGAATTCTTCCAGAGAAATTGAATTTGATATTATCATTATGGCGATTGGCGTGCGTCCGGAAATTACACTTGCTAAAAACGCAGGTCTGGAAACGGCCAGAGGTATAATTGTTAATGAAAATTTACAGACTTCAAATCCTGACATTTACGCAGGCGGGGACGGGGTTGAAATCAAAGATTTTGTTACCGGAGAAAATACTCTAATACCGCTTGCAGGGCCTGCAAACAGACAGGGAAGAATTATTGCAGATAATATATGCGGAATAGAATCTGCATACAAAAATTCGCAGGGTACTTCGGTCCTAAAAGTTTTTAATTTAACTGCTGCAAGTGTTGGCAATAATGAAAAGCAGCTTAAATCTAAAAATATTCCTTATTGGAAGACCTTTGTGTTCTCAAAAGACCATGCCGGCTATTATCCGGGGGCGGTAGAAGTTTTATATAAATTACTTTTTTCTCCTGATGGTAAAATTCTTGGTGCACAGGGAGTCGGCCTTGATGGTGTTGAAAAAAGAATTGATGTAATTTCCTCAATTATGAGAAATGGCGGTAAAATTCAGGAGCTTTTAGATAGTGAACTCTGTTATGCACCGCCGTATTCTTCTGCGAAAGATGCGGTGAATATATTAGGCATGAATGCTGATAATATTTTGCGCGGGCTTCTCAAACCTGCTTACTTTGAAGATTTGGAAAATAGTTATTTAATTGATGTAAGACAAAGAGAGATTTTTGAAATCAGCACAATTGAGGGTGCTGTAAATATTCCGATTGCTCAATTAAGAAATAGAATTAATGAAGTTCCGCGTGATAAGAAAGTAATATTGTTCTGTAATACAGGATATACCAGCTACAATGCTTCCCGAATTTTAATTCAGAATGGATTTAACAATGTTTATTCTTTATGCGGCGGAATTAGCTTGTACAAAGAACTTGTAAAAGATAAGAAAGGTATACTAACTATGCCGCAAAGAGTTGCAACACATGCAGCAGTGTCTAATTCTGCTGATGTAATTAAAGTTGATGCTTCCGGTCTGCAATGTCCCGGGCCGATTATGAAGGTTGCTTCTAAGATAGCAGAACTGAATGAAGGAAGCATTATTGAAGTTACTTCCACCGACAGAGGTTTTAAATCTGATATTGGTGCCTGGTGCAAAACGACAGGCAATTCTCTTTTGGATTTGAAAACAGAGAAAAAAGTTATTACAGCACTCATTCAAAAAGGCGGAAAGCCGGCTGTTATTGAAAATTCTTCGGGAAACGGACAGACGATTGTAGTATTTTCGAATGATTTAGACAAAGCATTAGCAGCATTGATTATAGCAAACGGGGCTAAAGCTGCCGGCAAAGATGTCACATTATTTTTCACGTTCTGGGGGTTAAATATTTTAAGGAAACCTCAGAGCAGGGTTAAAAAAGGGATAATCGACAAAATGTTCGGGCTTATGATGCCGAAAGGCACTGAAAAACTTACCTTATCAAAAATGAATATGCTCGGAGCAGGTTCATTAATGATGAAGTGGGTTATGAAGCAGAAAAATGTTTCAACCTTAAATGAACTTTTAACTCAAGCTAGAGAAGCCGGCATTAAATTTATAGCTTGCAACATGTCAATGGATGTTATGGGAATAAAGCCGGAAGAACTTATTGACGGAGTTGAAATTGGCGGCGTTGCAAAATATATCGAAGAAAGCAGCTATTCTAACTCTAATTTGTTTATATAATTTGTGCTATAATTACTGGTATGAAAAGATTTGCAAAAAGAGCTTTTATCTGGAGCGGAGTAACCGTTTTAATACTTGCAGGAACAGCAGCAGCTTCCTATCTGTGGATTTTACCGGCCGTAGTATCAAGCAGCTGGGTCAACAACATTGTTACAAAAGAAACTAATAAATTTCTGGGAGCAGAATTAAAAATTACAAATCCTAAACTAAGCACAGGATTAAATCCAAAAATAGGATTCACACTCGCTGAACTTAGTTTATCTAAGAATAATAAAGAACTTTTAAATCTTAAAAACATCGACACAGCATTTTCTTTTCAGGATATTTTTGCCAAACGTCTGATTGTAGAGAGACTTCTTGCTGAAAATGTTTACGTAAACGCTTCCGGTCTGGTTGAGCTATTCCCGCAGCCAGAACAAAAAGAACAGAAAAAAAGCGACTTTAGAATTGATATTTTTTCAGCAGTTCTGGGTGTAAAAAATTGTCTAATAACATATGATACCTCTGATTTTGGAATAAAATTCGATGCAAAAAATGTTCTTCTTGACAGAACAAGAGCTGATGGTATTTACCCCCTGCATTTTGATTTTGACCTTGAGATGACAAAGGGCAAAGAAAAAATTACTGTTTCTGCTGATGACAAGGAGAGAATTTACATGGGCGGAGGCGAGCTCCACATTGATAAATTCCCGATAGAAATCGACAGGTCTAATGTCATAATTGACGCTTTTGCCTCAAGAAAAACCGGAATGGAAATAAATATTGCATCAAAAAACTTCTCTGCGCGAGATATTTTTAACATAGTAACATCCAATATAATTATTCCAAACGGTAAGGAGCTTCTGGCGCCGATACTAGATGTTAAGGGAAGTGTAGATTTTAATCTGCATTTAGCTAAAAACACTATACGCGGTGATGTTAACGTGAACGAATCCGAATTTAAGATTAAAGACCTGCTTGGTATGCCTGTGAAGATTACACAAGGGCTTGTCGAAATCGGAAATACAACCATTACACTAAAAGATTTCAAAGGTTTTTACAATAACAAAAAAGAAAACAGCCTTGTTATGTCGGGCAGTATAAAGGATTACTGGAAAACATGCGATACTGAAATTGTTTCGGATATTTTTGTAAACGACGATTTCTTTAAAAATTATATTTCAAAAATGCTGGGTGCTCCGATTTCGCTTGTCGGTGACGCCGGCTCAAGGCTAACACTCACATCGAAAAACGGTTCTTGTGATGTTGTATGGTATTTCCTTCTTAATGAGGGAGAAGGCTTCAAGTTAGGCGACCAATCAATGGTCTTGAAGGATTACAAAACATTGTTCAAGGTTGATTTGAGCGTTGTAAAAAACATTTTAAAAATTAATACTATTGATTATTACATTACTAACGAGCTGAAACAAGGACTCACACCTGTTCTTGCCATCAAGGGTAATCTTGATATGGCTGATAATATGAAAATGCTGGATATTCATCTTAATATTCCGCGTCCGCTTCCAAGTGAATTTTTGAACTTCCTCGCATGCCAGAAAATATTCAAGAAAGGTACGGTTTCAGGAGAAATCAGTATTGATAACTCCGGAGCATTCCCCAAAATGGATGGTGTAATAAGCTTTGACAAAGTATTTATTCCGGCACAGAGATTATATATCAAGTCAGCAAAAGTCGGTGCTAAAGGCGACAAGCTCGGAGCAATTGCAGAAGGCAGATATAAACGTACAAAATATGATTTTAACGGATATATTGTAAACGATTTACGCCTTCCTATTGTGGTCAAAAGCGTAAACCTGACATTAGATAATGTCGATATAGAAAAATTACTCGCAGTAAACAGTTCTCAAATGACTCAAAAAACAACCGAACAGGTACTTGATGCAGATAAACAGACAACTGACAGTGATGATGTTCCAACATTTACAAAGGGATTAATCATTGTTGAAAAATGTATGCTTCATCTTGATAAGGGTAAATACAAGGAGGTCAATTTTGGCAATCTGCACGCGAATCTAACGCTTGATAAGGATGGTGTTTTACAGGTTCAGTCAAATAAATTTGATATTGCAGAAGGTATTTCTACTCTTAAAGTTAAAGCAGATTTAATAAAAAAACAATATTATTTAAGGCTCGGAATTAAAGATGTAAATTCTGATGTAATGGCATCAGCAGTTTTGGGACTTCCGCGGGAAATTTCCGGCAAGGCCAGAGGTTTGATAGAAATCAGCTCTGATGAGAGTTTGAAACTTAACGGCGAAATTAAATTTGATATCCAGAACGGAACAATTGAAAAAATCGGATACGTTGAGTATATCCTGAAAGCAGCGTCGCTCTTTAGAAATCCGCTTGCAATGATTTCTCCGGCAACATTCGGTGATTTAGTAAATATTCCGAACGGGGATTTCGACGTAATTAAAGGTGAAATGAAGATTAAGGACAATGTCGTTCAGAGAATGATGATAAAATCTTCTGCAAAACAATTGAGTTCATTTATCATCGGACGATATGATTTAATGACTAATGATGCATCTCTTAGAATTTATACCAAAATGTCTAACAAAGGCGAGGGTTTTGCAGGATTTTTGAGAAACATTTCATTAAACAGTATCGCAAACAGAATTTCTGCTAGCGGAAGAAATGACAGCAACTATTACGCGGCTGAGCTTTCACAGCTTCCGCCAATTAATGCTGACGAAAAGGATTGTCAGGTATTCTTGACAACGGTTGACGGTGATGTGATTAACTTTAACTTCCTGTCATCTTTGAAAAGAATTAAGTAAAAATTAACAAAATTAAGAGAGTAATTTTCGCATTTGTACTTCAAATTTTTTCTTTCCTCCATTAGAAGGATGGCGGATAGCCGTTTCGAATTCCAAAAGGTTTGCAGCTATATTTCCAATTGGAATAACCTTGGCATTTTTAAAAAGTTTTAAAAATGCATCCAAAATATCTCGTGTTGAATTTAATTCGTTTTGCACAGGTTTTCTGTTGGATAGTAGTTGGTCTTTTTTGTGAGGATGGAAAGGAAATGCATTCCATAAAACAAAATCTGTTGTTTTAAGCTTTTTGCTGCTGTTCAAGAAACTCCAGACTATTGTAGCAGTAGGCTCTGTAAAACCATCTCTTTGAATTGTTTTAGCCTTTCTTTTTTCTTTTAATTTATCTTTACAGGAACTTCTTTCCATGTCATGAAGATTATATTTTTTAAATATTCTCTCAGAAGTCATGGGAATTCCGGAAAAATGACATCCTTGATATCCCGGTGCTTCTGCAATTAAAACATATTTTACATTTTTTCTTGATGTAAGATAATTTTTAAGATTTTGACACCTTATTTTAACAGCATTATTATCCAAATCATATGTTTCGTCAAAATCTTTCCAAGGATTAAATACATTTGTCATTTTCTCATGTCTTTTTAATATTTCAATAAAATTTTCAACAGTACTTTCATTTATGTTATTCATATTTTAATCCTTTCTATATATGTTAGTGTATTATTTTTATGGTAGTATGTCTATAGTGTTTTAGATAAATAAATTTACTGATTAACAAAGGATAAATATGAATATATTAGGTTATTTGAAGGCGGTACACGCGCAAAGACAAATTAATAAACTTGCACGCAAATACAAAAATAAAAAGATTGTAATTTATGGTGCTGGTGAATATTTTCAAATTTTAAAATATTTGTCAACCATGCGGGTTTCGAGCGATGATTTATCTAATTTAAATATTGTCGGCATTGCTGATAAAAAATTTGAAACTTCAAAAGATTCTAATCCGACTCAATACCTAGCTCTTGCGCCGGAAGAATTGAAAGAGTTTGATTTGGATGTAATTTTAGTTGCACTCTATGATGATACAAGTTTGTGTGATTATTTAGAATATCAATTACTTATAAATACTGAAAACGAAGGCAAGCCCGTCCGTTCTATAGTTGAACCGACAATTTTATACACAATTAAAGTTTTATTAGGTAAATAATGGAAAAATCAGTTTTAATAAAAAGATTAAAGAACAAATTTAAATCAAAAGAAGAAAAGCTTAAGAATTATTATAAAAAGAGTTATCATACTTATCAATTTTTAAAAGATATAGCAGATACCAAAACACTTAAACCTTGCAAAGGCAAATTAAGAGAATATCAACTAAGAACGCTTGATTTCGCAAAAAGTTGGTTTACAAAGTTTGAAAAATTTGATGTAAAATACTTTCTGATAAGTGGAAATCTTCTTGGTGCCTTCAGAAACAAAGGTTTTATTCCTTGGGATGATGATATTGATATCGGAATGCTTAGAGATGATTTTGACAAACTTATAGAGCATTTACGAAAAAACTGTTTAGAAGTTGATGTTAGCAAAATTTATTATTCTAAAAAGAACAGAAGTTTTGTTATTAATGAATTTATTAAAAAGAACCCAAATCAGATGGCTTTTGCTGTTTTTCCAACTCACCTGCAAATATTGCAAGGTAACAATATGAAAAATCTTATGACATTAGATATTCATCCTTATGATTTTTATGCTGATGATTACACAGAAGAAGAAATTAAAAAAGATATGGATTTAATTAAGCGTCAAAAAAATAAAATAGATAATTTTGCTGAGCTTAATAAATATCTAAAAGAATTAAGATTAAATAACAATAGAATAGGTGTAAAATCAAACAAAATATATTATGGCTATGACAACTACGACATTACATTTTTACCTTTTACGGATTGGTATAAGACAGGTGAGATTTTACCTGTAAAAAAAGCTGATTACGAAGATACGCAATGTTATATACCAAATATTCCTGAAAAGTCTTTGTTGATTAATTATGGAAAAGATTATATGTCTATGCCCCAAAAAATTATGTTCAAATCACATATTGGTTATAGAGAAGCTTGTGATATTGCTAAATTTAGTCTTGATAAACAAGTAATGATTAAAAAGGTAGAACGCAAATTTAGATTCACAAAAGAGAAAAAATACAAAGAATTATACAAAAAAACTAAACCGTTAGCAGATTTAATGCTTGATATAGTTGACATAAAAACAGTGAAGCCTTGTCAAGAAAAACAACTTAGACAGTTTCAGCTTGATTGTGTTGAATTTGCAAAAAAAATGACAGATTTTTTTGATACGCATAATTTAGAATACTTTATAACATCAGGAACATTAATCGGTGTTGTTAGGCACGGCGGTTTTGTACCTTGGGATGATGATTTTGACGTAGGAATGATGCGCAAGGATTATGAAAGATTAAAATTAATTTTAAAAGATAATTTTAAAGCAATTGATATTTCTAAGATTTCTGTTTCAAAGGGCAATTCCATTCAGGTTATTGACTCAGCCTTAAAAAACAGCAGCGGCGAAATTTTATTCTATGCAGGACCTAAATACATTCAAATTTATCAAGGTGAAAGTTTCAAAAATTGCAGATTAATTGAAGTATTCCCGCACGAATACTACAAAGACAACTACACTTTGGCTGAACATAAAAAATATATATCAAAAATAAAAAACCAACTTGGTTTAATTGATTCCTGGAAAGATATGACTGATTTTCTAAATTTAGAAATCGAAAACAACAAAAATATAGTAGAAAAAAGTAGTTTTATATATTATGGTGTAGATAGTCTTGGAAGTTATATCGTAAATCCAACCGGTCCAATGAGCCAAGATATGATATTCCCGCGCAAAAGAGTAAAATTTGAAGATTTTGAATTTTGGGCACCAAATAATCCTGATGGGTATATAAAGGTTCAATACCCTGATTATTGGAATTTCCCTTCCAATTTTTCCATTGCACCATTATTAGAAATAAAAACGAAACACAAATTTTAGAAATTTATGTTTTAATCTTTTTATAATCATATATTTGATTTTTTTATCACCGCTACTGTTTTGTTTGTATTTATTTGTAACAAAACCATAAGAATCAAACTTCCATCTAATATTGCGTTTGATAACTTTTGCAGGATTACCTGCAATAATACAGCCTTCCTCTTCAAATTTTTTGTTTACCAAAGAACAAGCTCCAACTACGCAATTTGAAGGAATTTGTGCCCCTTTAATCAAAGTTACTCTTTGAGCAATCCAAACATCATCACCAATTATAACATCTTGAGGTTCATTATAAGGCAATTTTTCACCCGCATTAAATATTGAATGTCCGTCAGAAGTTCTAATTGTAAGCTCTCTCCCCAATTGAGCTCTTTTACCTATTACAAGTTTATGCGGTTTAAAACGTTCATTGTTATTAACACCATGAATTGAAACATTTAAACCATCTAGCTTTCTCTTTAATCTTTTCTTCCTACCGTTATATGTAACATAGATTTTGTTATTTTTACCTTGCATTTTATATGGAAATAAATTATTGATAATATTAAATAAATTTTTAAACATTTTTTATTCCTTTACACATACATCCAGTGGAAAGTGATTGTCTGCTTTGTCTTTTAATTTTTCGTAATTTGCATAAATTCTATCTTTTAATGATGAAGAAGAAACACCTTTACCATAAGGGAAATAGACAACGGTTACCCCCATATCTTTTAGGTAATCGTATTTGCCTGTCCAATCGTCACCTACTACAAAAATATCAAAATTCAGTTTTTTAACCTTATCCCTATGGTCTAGGCTGTGTTGAGGAATTACAATATCAGGATATTTAATCGCCTTCATCAACGCGATTCGTTCCTCAAACGGAATAATCGGTTCAGATTTGTAGCTAGCAACAAGTTCATCGGTGTTGACACCAACAATAAGAATATCGCCCAAAGCTCGCGCGTATTCAATCATCTTGAGATGATTGATGTGCAGCATGTCAAATGTACCTGATGTGTAAACTACTGTTCTATTTCCTATCATAGATTTATCCTTTTAGTATCCAATATTGAGCGTTTGTTTCTTCTCTTGCACCAGATTTATTATCAAGCAATAAATCTGTTTTAATAATATTAAAAGCATTTGTTTTAAAGTATTCTTCATATTCTTGTTTTGTTCGATATATTGCGCTGTAATCAGTTTTTAAATCTTTTGACTCGAATTTATTAAGGGTCAAACGACCTTCCATTAGACTAATGGATTCCTGAATATATAAATATTCAGGAGAAACTTGCCTAAATGCTTTAAAAA
>ERZ860388.2017-NODE-2017-length-11601-cov-2.953317_pt1 | contig 11601 bp, 6 predicted proteins | sample MGYA00509978_ERZ860388 | MGnify/ENA primary metagenome ERZ860388 (study PRJEB30046, sample SAMN00715225) | human gut metagenome | study: EMG produced TPA metagenomics assembly of the A metagenome-wide association study of gut microbiota in type 2...
CCCAGCCCTGCCACCTGCCCTACGGCTACGGCCGGTTTGAAAACCGCTATCCCATGAGCCTGAAGGACAATTGCCTCATCCGCTACCTCGGCGAGCTGGCGCGCATGGGCGTGGCCAGCCTGAAGCTCGAGGGCCGTATGAAGCGCCCGGAGTATGTCGCCATCGTCACGGGCATCTACCGCGCCGCGCTCGACGGCCGCGAGGTCCGCTCGTCGGATCTTTCCGCGCTGCGCGCCGCGTTCTCCCGCGAGGGCTTTACGGAGGGCTATTACCTCGGCCGCACGGGCCCGCAGATGTTCGGTACGCGCCAGCCGGAGCGTCCGGACCGCGAGCTGCTTGCTGCCGCCCGCGCAACGTATGAAAATCTCGAGCCCCAGCGCGTGCCGGTGGATTTTTACGCCATCGTCGCGCACGGGCAGAACGCCATGCTCGCCGTGCAGGATGCCGACGGCCACATCTGCCAGACGCAGGGGGCCGTTCCGCAGGACGCCGAGCGGCGCGCGCTGACGCAGGACGAGCTTGCCGCCCGCCTTTCCAAAACCGGCGGCACGCCCTATGCCGCCCGCTCCGTGCGCAGCGTCGTCGACCCCGGCCTGACGATGCCCGCCGCGGAGATCAACCGCATGCGCCGCGAGGTGCTGGCGCATCTTTCCGCCGTGCGGGCGCGCCGCCCCGCGCCGCAGCTGCTGTCCTACCGCGCGCTTCCGCCCGTGCTCGGCACGCGCGCCGCGCCGGTGTTCACCGTGAGCGTGCTGTCCGCCGGGCAGATCACCGGCCGCCTGCTGCGGCTGAAGCCCGCGGTTTTGTATGTTCCCCTGTCCGAGGTCGCGGCCCGGCCGGACTTTTTCCGCAGCCTTGCCGCGCGGCAGACGCTTGCCGTCGTGCTGCCCCGCATCGTCTGGGACAGCGAGACGCGCCGCCTGCTCGATGCGCTGGACCTTGCCGCCTCGCTCGGCATCCGCCGGGCGCTGACGGGCAATGTCGGCCAGCTGTCCCTGCTGCGCTCCCGCGGCATGGAGGCGGCGGGCGACTTCGGCCTGAACCTGACAAATTCCCGCGCGGCCTCGGAGCTGCGCGACCTTGGCCTGTGCTCGCTCACGGCCTCGTTTGAGCTGACGCTGCCGCAGCTCCGCGACCTGTCAAAGCCCCTGCCCACGGAGATGCTTGTCTATGGCCGCCTGCCGCTCATGCTCACGGAAAACTGCCTCATCCGCAACCGGACCGGCGAGTGCTCCTGCGGCGCGGGGCCGGTGAAGCTCATCGACCGCAAGGGCGAGGAATTCCGTATCGTGCGCGACTGCGGCACCTGCCGCAGCGTCGTGCTCAACGGCAAGAAGCTGTACCTCCTCGACAAGCGCGAGGATCTGCGCCGTTTCGGCCTGTGGGCGCTGCGCCTGTCGTTCACAACGGAGAACCCCGGCGAGATCGACACGGTGCTTTCGAACCTCAACGCCCCGTTCGACCCCGGCGCCTGCACCCGCGGACTGTATTACAGAGGGGTCGAGTGAGCCGTAATTACAAGGAAAATGTTGGGGCGCGGCATGCCGCTCCCGGCGCCGCATTGGCCCATTGGTACGCTGTAGGGGAGGGGACAGCCGGGCCCGGCGCTGCACTGGTGTAATAAACAGGCTGTCAGCAAAACGGCGAACGCCGAAGGTTTGTCATTGCGAGGAGGCCGCAGGCCGACGTGGCAATCTCGCAGTACCATGTTGGATAACAAGTGAGCCTCGGCAAAAACGTAACCGGTTGCAGGAGATTCCCACGTCGCTTCGCTCCTCGGAATGACACATCAGGGCGGCACGGTAATGGGAACGGTGCGCTGCACCGAATTGGTGCTGCGATTGCCGCTTCGCGGACGGGCCTGGCTGTCCCCGCCCCTACAACGCACGGCTGACAGCTTTGAAAAACTGTCCGCTTTCCATTTTCAATTTTCCACTTTTCCCAGATCCGTATATCCTAAATTTTTATATAAAGAGGTATTTGCCATGGAGATCTATCTCGCATCCAAATCCCCGCGGCGGAAAGAGCTGCTCGAGCGCATGGGCCTGGAATTCACGGTCCGTGCCGTAAACACCAACGAGACCATGGACCCCTTCCGTCATCCCTCCGATGAGGTCGCCCGCGTCAGCCTGGAAAAGGCGAAGGCCGTGCAGCCGCACTGCATGCCGGACGACATCATCATCTCGGCCGACACCATCGTGGTGTGCGATTCGCTCGTCATGGGCAAGCCCCACTCCGAGAGCGAGGCCTTTTCCATGCTGCGCCGCCTGTCCGGGCGCGACCATCAGGTCATGAGCGGCCTGACCGTCCTGCACGGCGACGACTGCGAGAATCTGACCGTCACCACGACGCTGCGCATGCGCACCCTGTCCGACGAGGAGATCCGCGCCTACATCGCCACCGGCGAGCCGATGGACAAGGCGGGCGCCTACGCCATTCAGGGCCTTGCGGCCATGTTCGTCATCGGTCTGGACGGCGATTACTATAACGTGATGGGGCTGCCGGTGTGCCCGCTGGCCATGATCCTGCGAAAATTCGGCGTGAAGCTGCTCGGCTGCTGATCTCTCTGCCCCAGGATTGGAGTTTACCCTTGAAAAAGCTTTTTCGCGGCCGCGTCAGGCTCATCCTGCTGCTGGCCGTCCTTCTGGCTGCCGCCACGGCCCTGACCGCCGCGCTCTCGGGCACGGCGTGGGGCTCGCGCACCGTGCAGGCAGTGCTCACGCCGTTTCGCAGCGGGTTTTCCGCGCTGACGCGGCAGGCGGAGCGGTACTATAACTATCTGTTCAACTATGAATCCCTCTCGGCCGAGAACGACTATCTGCGCCGTCAGATCAGCTCCATGGAGAACGAGGTCCGCACGGCCGACTCCCTGCAGCGCGAAAACGAGCGCCTGAAGGAGCTGCTCGGCCTGCAGGAGGAGCACGAGGACTATCGCTTCAACGAGGCCTACATCGTCTCGTGGGATTCCTCGAGCTGGAAGAGCACGTTCACCATCGGCAAGGGCACGCGCTCCGGACTGGAGACAGGCATGGTCGTCGTGACGGAGTACGGCCAGGTCGTCGGCCTCATCACGGACATCGGCCCGAACTGGGCCACGGTCACGACCGTGCTCGACACGTCGCTGGAGATCAGCGCCTCCGTCGCCTCGGCGGGCTACACCGGCGTGGTGCAGGGCGCGTATACGACGAACGCCTCCGGCAAGCTGCGCATGAACTACCTGCCCTCGGATGCCGTCCTGCGCAACAACGATCAGGTCGTCACGACCGGCTCGACCGTCTATCCCAAGGGCCTGATCCTCGGCTATGTCGAGGACGCGGGCTTCGACGAGACCGGCGTGGCAAAATACGCCATGCTGCGCCCCGCCGCCGATCTCGAGGACCTCGAGCAGGTCTTCGTCATCACGGACTATGTCAGCGAATAAGGCGGTGAGCGGCCATGCTTGACAAGCTCTATATCACGCCGCGCCAGTGGCTGCGCATCCTGCGCTGGACGCTCTATGCCGCCCTGTTCCTGCTGGCCCTTCTCGTGCAGACCGTCGTCTTCGGCAACCGCACGATCCTGGGCGCGCATCCGGACCTCGTGGCCATTGTCATCACCTGCGTCTGCCTGCGCGAAGGCCCGGAGCGCGGCGGCACGTTCGCCCTCATCGCCTCGCTCGTCTGGTGCCTGTCCGGCATCGATCAGGGCAGCGTCTGCCTGCTCGTGCTCACGGTCCTGCCCGTGCTCGGCAGCATCCTGTGCCGCGCCGTGCTGGCAAACCGCTTTCTGCCGTCGCTGCTCGTCTGCTTTGTCACGCTTGCCGTGGAGCAGGGCCTCATCCTCCTGATGAAGCACTTCTTCGCGGGCGTCGCGTGGGAGCAGGCCGGGCGCGCCCTGCGCTGCCTGCTCGTGACGCTCCCGGTGCAGCCTGCGGTCTACGGCCTCGTCAAATGCATCGCAAAAATCGGAGAGTACCATGAATCAACATAAGTTTGCCTTCCGCGTGGGCGTGCTCGTGCTGCTCATCGCCGTCATGGCGGGCGTGTTCTCCGTCCGCCTGCACAATGTGCAGATCACGCAGGCCGCGGAGCAGGATCCCACGCCCAGCGGCTCCGTGACGTACCACACGCGCGTGACGGCTGCCCGCGGCGAAATTCTGGACCGCAACGGCAACGTCCTCGTCGGGAACCGCGCCAGCTATAATCTCGTCATCGTCCGCGAGGTGCTCATGAGCGCCGACGCGCCGAACGAGAACCTCCGCCGCCTGGTGGACCTGTGCAGCGAGCTGGGGCTGGAATACACGGACCATTTCCCTGTCACGCAGGAAAAGCCCTATGCCTATGTCGACAGCGGCTCGTCCCTGTGGGACGGCTATTTCCGCACCTTCCTCACCGAGCGCGGCTGGGATACGGACGTCTCCGCCCCGCAGCTCATTCGCTGGCTCAAGGAGATTTACCACCTGCCCGCCGACTGGACGGAGGAGGAGTGCCGCCGTGTGATCTCGCTGCGTTATGAGCTGGACCTGCGGCGCTATATCGGCACGCTGGACACCTATGTGCTCATGACGGACGTCGACGCCCTGTCGCTCGCGGCCATCACGGAGCTGAACATCCCCGGCCTCAATGTTGAGACCTCGAGCGTCCGCCAGTACAACACCACGCTCGCCGCCCACATCCTCGGCACCATCGGCAAGATGGACGGCACGGACTGGGAGACCTACCAGAGCAAGGGCTATGCCATGGATGCCTATATCGGCAAGGACGGGCTGGAGCAGGCCTTCGAGGAGGAGCTGCACGGCTCGGACGGCACGCGCGTGACGACCATCACCGCCGACGGCAACATCCTCGAGGAGCACTATGCCGTCGACCCCGTCGCGGGCAACAACATCGAAACGACTATCGACCTTGGCCTGCAGAAGGTCGCGGAGGAATCGCTGGCCGCGAAGATCCTCAGCCTGCGCGAAAACGGCGTTGGCGTCTCCGGCAACGGCAAGGACGCCGAGGGCGGCGCCGTCGTTGTCATGAAGGTCAAGACCGGTGAGGTGCTGGCCTGCGCGAGCTATCCGACCTATGACCTTTCCACCTATAATACGAACTATAACGAGCTGGCTGCCGATCCCTACAAGCCGTTCAACAACCGTGCGCTCGGCCTGCCGTATCCGCCCGGCTCGACCTATAAGATGGTCACGACCATCGCCGCCATCGACAGCGGGACCATCAGCCGCTGGACGGAGATCGAAGACGAGGGCGTCTACACCCGCTTTGAGGACGCAGGCTATATGCCGCGCTGTATGCTCTACACCACGACGGGCGCGACGCACGGTCTCATCAACGTCATGAAGGCGCTGGCCGTTTCCTGCAACTACTATTTCTATGAGGCGGGCTACCGCACCGGCATCACTGCCATCGACAACACCGCCAAGGCCCTCGGCCTCGGCGAGCCGACCGGCATCGAGCTGCCGGAGGCCACCGGCCGCCGCGCCAATCCGGAGACGAAGAAGGAGCTCTACGACGAGGGCCACGACGGCTGGTACGACGCCGATACCGTCGCCGCGTCTATCGGCCAGTCGGAAAACCGCTTCACGCCCCTGCAGCTGTGCTCCTATACGGCGGCACTCGCCAACCGCGGCGTGCGCTATACGGCAACGCTCCTCAAGCGCGTGCTCTCGTCGGATTATCAGAAGCTCATCCGCGAGAACCAGCCCGTTGTGGCCAGCACGCTTGACATCTCGGACGAGGCCTACGCCGCCTATTCCGAGGGAATGCGCGAGGCCGTCACCTCCGGCACGGCCTACAGTGCCTTCGTCGGCTATGACGTGGCCGTCTGCGCCAAGACCGGCACGGCCCAGCACGGCTCCGGCGGCTCGGACAACGCCTCATTCGTGCTCTATGCCCCGGCGGACGACCCGGAGATCGCCATTGCGGTCTATGTGGAAAAGGGCGCGCAGGGCGGCACGCTCGGCACCATCGCCCGCGATATTCTGACGGCCTACTTCTCCGAAGCCGGCTCCACGGATACCGTCCCCGCCGAAAATACCCTGAACTGAAAAGCAGGCGGGCCGCCCGGCGGCCCGCCTTTCCGTTTATGGCGTGCACTCCCGAATTGTCATTGCGAGGGCGCTTCGCGCCCGTGGCAATCTCGGGAAGGCACTTGCAGTCCGTACAGGCCATCGCTAAAATGGTATGCACTCCCGAATTGTCATTGCGAGGGCGCTTCGCGCCCGTGGCAATCTCACGCACCAACTTCCGAATTCGCCGAAGTTGCCCTGTTATACACCCGGGTCCTGCGAGATTGCACCCCAAGGGCACTTCCTCGCGCTGCGCGCTCAGGGCGCCACGTCGCTTCGCTCCTCGCAATGACAAACCTTTGGCTTTTACCATTTTATCGACAGCCGTCCCACAACGCAAAAAATCGGGGATGCCGGAAAATCCGGCATCCCCGATCGGGTCTCTTACATATCGAACGGTTCCATGGAGAGGACGGGGTGGCCGACCTCGGTCAGGTAGTTCAGCAGCTCCTCGGGGTCCTCGGTGCAGATGGTCTCGTCGGCGATCATGTCGGCGAAGTTATCCACATCGTAGAGCTCCTTGGCAGCCTCGTTCAGCTTGTCGCGCATCTGCTCCTTGAGCTCCTTCGGCAGCCAGACGATACGGCCGAGGCCGCCTTCGGCAGCGATGAACTTCTTGGAGGCGATGAAGTGCTTGCCGTGGCCCATAAAGCCCGGCGTCTGCACGCCGCCGCCCGTCATGGAGGCCATCTCGGAGAACGTCATGCCCAGCGGGGTCATGCCGGCATACTCACGCATCGTGATGACAACGCCCATGCTGACCGGCTCGACGCCGCAGATGCATTCGAAGCAGCCGCAGGACGTCATCGGATCCTGGAACAGGGAGTACAGCGTGACGTGCTCAAGCGCGCCGTGCGAGTACTTCTGGACGGCCTCGTCCACGTCCTCGTAGCGGCCGAGGCGCTCGTCGATGCAGTGCTCCTTCGGCACGACCTGGCAGGGACCCTGCGGGTCGAGCTCGTTCGTTGCCTTGGCGTCCAGCCAGGAAACGGCACCGCAGAGGCCGAGGCGCTCCGGGGTGACGATGCAGACATGGCTCGGGGAGAAGGCCTGGCACATGATGCAGGTGTAGAACACGGGCACGGACTCGTCCGTCATGCTGCGCAGGCGGTCGTCGCGGCGGTTGAAGACCTCGTTGGCCATCGCGCGCAGCTCCTTGTTCTTCGCCTCGTCCACGACGATCTTGACCTGGCACTTATCGACGACGGTGTCGAACTCGCTCTTGATCTTGGCGTAGAGGACCTCGCCGATGTGGCGGAAGCGGAAGCCCGCCTCAAAGTCGGCCTTGGAGACGCGGATACGGATCATATCGCGCTGGCCGGTGTGCATAACGCCCTCGATGCAGTTCAGGAAGGAGTGGATCTTGCGCTCCATAACGGACTCGAAGTCGGACTGCATGTTCTTGCCCGCGACCTCGACGATGTAGGACAGGGAGATCTTGGAGCCGACGGGGATCTCGTCGAGCTCGGGGCCGTCGATCGTGATCTTGTGGTCCTCGATCTCGGCGGCGTCTCTCGTGGTGACCAGCTCGAAGCAGTCCTTGCGGGAGCCGTCGACCTCGACCTGCATGTCGCCCTTGCGGATGATCTCGCCTTCGAACGCGGAAGCGAAGGAGACGGGGATGTCGATCGTGGTGATCTTGATCTTGATGTCGCGCGCCTCGAGGGAGGTGGCGTTGAACTTGCTGACGTCCTCCTGCACGATGAGGCTCTTCGGGACGCGGTAGATGTTCTCGGTCTCGTTCGTAACGACCGGGAAGCCGAGGGCAATGGCGCCAGCGCCGCAGGCGACGATGACGTCGTCCAGGGGCTTGAAGGCGTTGACGAACGCGGGAACGCGCTCCATCGTGTACTTCATCAGGCTGCCTGCATCGCCCGGGGTGATGTTGCCGAAGATCAGGGCAGCGCGCAGCGCGACGGAGACGGCATGGATGACGGCGGTGACGTCCTTGCCGAGCGGGATGACGCGGACATTGTCGCCGGTCTTGTAGCCCTTCTCCTCGAGCTGGTCGATGACGCCGCCCACGAGGGTGATGAGGATGCCCTGACTCTGGTAGCTCTTCACGAGCGCGACGGCCTCATCGGCAGAGGGAGCGGAGCCGAGGATAACGGCAACGCCGGGGATGTCGCCCGTGACCAGCGGCACGCCGAGGTTACGAATGACGGCGTCGGACAGGTGGCCGTAGCAGGGCAGCTCATAGGGCGCTGCGCCGTTGAGATACTTCAGGACCTCGATGAACTCAGCGCACAGTGCGGTGGCTACGCCGGACATGAAGGCGTCGTTCAGGCGGGGATTGCGGGTCATGAGCGTCTTGACGACGCCGAGAGCCTGCTTCAGCTCGCCGAGGGTGCCGACCTTCGAGCCGGTGACGGCGTAGTAGCAGGGCAGGGAGTAGGCAGTGTCGGGGAAGGACACGGCCTGGCCTTCGCCGTACTGGGCGATGGCATTGTCAATGGCGGGCTCGGCCAGGCCGTAAACGGGATCGTTGCCGCCGAATACACGTTCAAATAAAGTCACTGGGATTTTCCTCCTATTTTTCATCCCGATCCAGGATGGCCTTGATGTTCCGAATCTCTTCCATAGCCGTGCGGCTGAAATCGTACGGGGACTTTCCGTTGCGGTCAGCGTCCATGATCTCCGGATTGTAGTGGATGCAGCCGAGGAAGTCCTCTGCGGGGATGACGCTGCGGACATACGCCTCGTCGCGCTCGTCGCGCACCTTATTGGCCACGACGCGCACGCGCTTCACGCCGAGATCGGCGGCAAGACGCTTGACGTTTCCGTAGGTCTGGACGCTGCGCGCGCCCGGCTCCACCACAACGAGGAACTGGTCCATGTTGGCTGCCGTTCCGCGGCCGAGGTGCTCCAGCCCTGCCTCCATATCCATGATCACAACGTCGTCCTTGCGGTAGGTCAGCGCGCTGAGCAGGGCCTTGAGCATCACATGCTCCGGGCACACGCAGCCGCTGCCGCCGACGTCGACCGTGCCCATGACGAGCAGCTTCACGCCGTTGACCTCGTGGGCGTATTTTTCGGGGATATCGGAAACAAAGGGGTTGAGCTTGAAGAATTTATTGGCCTCGTTCGCGCCGGTGCGCTCCTCGACGAGCGTGCGCATTTTGGAGATGGGGACGATGGAATCGACCTCCTCCTGGCTCATGCCAAGCGCAAGGCCCAGGTTGGCGTCCGGATCGACGTCCGCAGCCAGCACGGGGCGGCCCTCGTCGGCGTAAAGCCGCGCCAGCGTGGAGGCGAGCGTCGTTTTGCCGACGCCGCCCTTGCCGGTGATCGCGAGCTTCATACTCAGATGCCCAGCGCAGCGCGCTTCTGCTCGATGCGCTCGATCATGAGATCGCCGAGCTTCTCGATGTCAGTTTCCACGGTGTAGTTGGCCTCGACCCAATCCTTCACGCCGTGCTCGCCGGTCAGCAGCTCGCAGATCTCGCTGGAGCCCTTGACGTACGGGTCAACGCCGAGGAAGGTGTCGATGCCGGTGGCCACGACGTAGTTGCCGATGGAGACGGCCTTCTCGCTCATCCACTCCGGGGCGCAGCCCACGACGGGAAGCTGGGAGATGTTCAGGCCGGAGTCCTTCGACAGCTCGGAGGCCAGGATCATCATACGGGAGATATCAACGCAGGAACCCATGTGCAGCACGGGCGGGATGTTGGCCAGCTCGCACACGCGCTTCAGGCCGGCACCGCAGAGCTCCTTGGCGTGCACCGGGTCCATGAGGCCGGCCTTGGCGGCAGCCTGCGCGGAGCAGCCGGAGACGATGAGGATGATATCGTTGGCGATGAGCTTCTTCATGAGCTCGATGTGGGCATAGTCGGGGCGGACCTTCGGATTGTTGCAGCCGACCATGGCGACAGCGCCGCGGAGAACGCCGGAGGTGACGCACTCGAGCAGGGGCTTCGTGGTGCCGAAGGTGTCGACCTGGCTGTTGGCAACGCCGTCGAGGACCTTAACGATGGCTTCGAGGGAATAGCCGACGCGGGCGTGGGAGACCTGGTTCGGAATGTTGACCAGATCGGTCTTGCGGTTCGTGAAGTTCTCAACGGCCATCTTCACAATGGACTTGGCGTTCTCACCGGCGTTGTCGGCGGAGAAGCGGATGAACTCGGAGTCCGGCATGCGGGCGATGGGGGAGGTGGTGACGAACTTCGTATGGAAGCACTTCGAGAGCGGGCCGAGGGCCGGGAAGATGCACTGCACATCGACGACGATGGCTTCGCAGGCGCCCGTGAGGACGACGTTTTCCTGCGTCAGGAAGTTGCCGGCCATCGGGATGCCGTGGCGCATGGCGACCTCGTTTGCGGTGCAGCAGACGCCGCAGATGTTGATGCCCTTCGCGCCGACGCTCTTGGCAAGCGCGATCATTTCGGGATCATTGGCATAGTAGACGATCATCTCGGACAGGGAGGGATCGTGGCCGTGGACGACGATGTTGACCATATCCTTCTCCATAACGCCGATGTTGGCTGTGGTGTCCACGGGCTTCGGCGTGCCGAACATGACGTCGGAGAACTCGGTGCCCATCATGGAGCCGCCCCAGCCGTCGGACAGGCCGCTGCGGAGGGCCTGACGGATCAGGGCTTCGGGCAGGGAGGAGCAGCCCATATGGGTCATGTGCAGAGCGGTTGCGACCTCGCGGTCGATGGCGCGCGGCTCGATCTCCGCCTTGTGCCACAGCTCCTGCGTGTGCTCCGGAGCGCGCTTCAGGAAGCGCTGCACGCCGAAGGGCTTGCCGTATTCCATCAGGCCGATCTCGGCCATCTCGTGCGCCAGCTCATAGATATCCTTGCCTTCGGTCTCGACGCCCCACTCATGCGCGATGCGGATGAGCTTCTCGGGGTCCTTGACCTGATAGTTGCCGCCTTCCTTCGTCTGATGCAGGGTGTGCATGATCTCACGGCCATGATCAGAGTGGGTGGCAGAGCCGCCGGCGGTGAACTTCAGGAAGTTTCTGCCGACGATGCCGTGCACGTCGCAGCCGCAGATGCCGCGCGGGCTCTTCGGCGTGATACGGCAGGGGCCCATAGCGCAGATGCGGCAGCAGGTGCCGGCCTCACCGAAGCCGCAGTGCGGCGTCTGATTCTTGACGCGCTGCTGCCAGCTGTCGGCGCCGACCTTCTTGCCGTTTTCCAGCAGGGAAGCGGTGGCGGCCTCCATCTCCTCTATGGTAACGAAGCGTTCTTGATCCATTGGGTAGTCCTCCTGTATTGATCTCGGGTGTTGGGATCGTGGGTCACAAAAAGATTTTTTGCAGGCTGACGAGCCTGCTGCAAGGGGCATACTGCGCCCTTGTTTTCCGATATGATTTTATCAATAAAAGCCCCTGTTGTCAATGACAAATCCGGCGGCTCTGGGGAAATTTGCACGAAAGGCAGGGAATTTCCGGACGTTTTGTCATATGGTTTGCCATCCCCCGCAGGGGGATGGCTGAAATAATGAATAATGAATACTGAAGAATGAAAAATGGATCATACGCCGGCCGCCGTTCAATCCGCACTGGCCCTGTAGGGGCGGGGCATGCCCCGCCCGTCCGCGAAGCG
>ERZ860388.2023-NODE-2023-length-11586-cov-11.557280_pt1 | contig 11586 bp, 10 predicted proteins | sample MGYA00509978_ERZ860388 | MGnify/ENA primary metagenome ERZ860388 (study PRJEB30046, sample SAMN00715225) | human gut metagenome | study: EMG produced TPA metagenomics assembly of the A metagenome-wide association study of gut microbiota in type 2...
TGGCAGGGGCTACGGCTATAAGTACTACGGTAACTTCTACGTTCGTCCGGTTCTAGCTTTTTAACTTTAACTATTTACCCCTTTGCGTCCCCGCGTCAGCGGGGGCGGTTATAAAAACAGCAATCGTGTGTCAAGCAATTCCGAATTGAATTGCTTGACACCGGCGTGTAAAAAGCGTAAAAATGCGAGGGTAAGGAAATTTGTACGAAAAAAGGGTTTTTTCATGGCTTTGTACAGTGAACTGCCGATTTATCGAGACAGCTATAATTTGTTACTGGCGATTTTTCAGGCGACCAGTAAATTTTCCCATGAATATAAATACAGTTTAGGACAGGACATGAAGCGTGACGCTTTGTGTCTTTTTCGCAATCTGTACAGGGCAAATAAAGCCAAGGACAAGGTAGAGAGCCTGGAAGACTTTATGGCCGATTTTGAGCTGTTAAAACTCGAAATACGCATGTGTGTGGATTTGAAACTGCTGCCGCTGAAGAAAATGGCGGAAATTTCTCTGCTGACCGATGCTATCGGGCGGCAGGTGACCTCTTGGCGCAATAAAAGCCGCGGCTGACCCGCCGGCGTTTTTTCAGGTTTTCTTTTGTCCGTTTCTTTTTTAGGTGTTTTCCGGAATATTTTCTTTTCCGGTTATGCTTCGATATTTACTTTTTTAGTGGCATTCCGGCTTGACCGGAATGTCTGAGCAAAGGGTGTTTTCGTTTTAATGGGGTTGTCTCTTCTTTTTTGGCCGCTGCCCGGTTTGCTTCCTTGTTTCCCGACTTGATTCCTTTGTTTTCGTTTCTCTATTTGATTCCTTTGTTATCATAGCCCTATTTGATTCCTTTAATGTCATTGCCCGACTTGATCGGGCAATCTCTTTGCTGCCGTCTCCATTCCTCCGGATACTCCGGTCAAGCCGCACCCTGCGGGTGAGGACGGGAGAGGCGGCGGATGACGGAAAATGATGCTCTGCGGTATGGATTATCCGGTCAAGCCGGATAATGACAGAGAAAGAGAGTACCGGATAATGACGGTGAGGAAATTAAACCGGATTGATGACTGAGGCAGGTGGGTAATGACGGGAAACATAAACCGGCGGGTGATAACAGCAAAAAATTTTTGATAACTTTTATAAATAAATTGGTTAATTTATTTATGCTGATAATATTTTTTGAGCCGGAATCCCTTTTACCAAGGTGAAAGGGAGCGAGCATATTTTTTTATCAAAAAAGGGCTGCCGACAGCCTCGGCTGTTATGTGCCAACGGGCAGCTAATACCGGAAGGCTGGTCCTCTACTGAGTACGACAACAACAATGCGTGGAAATTGCGTATGAGTGACGGTAACAGGAACAACAACAATAAGAACAACAATAACAAATACGTTCGTCCGGTTCTAGCTTATTTGGTAAAGAATATTATTAAGGCAGAGCCGGAATTCCTGTCATCAAGGTGAAGGAAGCGAGCATATTTTTTTATCAAAAAAGGACTGCCGACAGCTGCGGCTGTTATGTGTCAACGGGCAGTTAATACCGGAAGGGCGTCCTCTACCGAGAATTCAAGTAACAACGCGTGGAATTTGTGGATGGATGACGGTAACAGGAACAACAACAATAAGAACAATAACAAATACGTTCGTCCGGTTCTAGCTTATTTGGTAAAAAATATTATTATGTCCGGGCCGGAATTCCTTTCACCAAGGTGAGGGAAGCGAGCATGTTTTTTTTATCAAAAAAGGGCTGCCGACAGCTGCGGCTGTTATGTGCCAACGGGCAGCAAATACCGGAAGGCTGGTCCTCTACCGAGTATAATAGTAACAATGCGTGGAAATTGAACATGAATAACGGTAACAGGAACAACAACAATAAGAACAACAACAACTACGTTCGTCCGGTTCTAGCTTATTTGATGAAAAACAGTATTGAGGCGAAGGGCTATGCAGCTGGAACTTTTTGATACGGTCGATGTCGGAACCATAGAGCTGGAAGATATTTTCAGTGCTTATTACGAATGCCGCAAAAACAAACGGCGGACGATTAACGCTTTGGCTTTTGAGGCCGACTTTGAGGAGAATTTAATCCGCCTGTGGCGCGATATCAATGACCGGAGCTATATGCCGGGAAGATCTATCGCCTTTATTGTCAGCGAGCCGGTGCAGCGGGAAGTATTTGCCGCCGATTTCCGCGACAGAATCGTACATCATCTGATTATTAATAAGCTGAACCATTTGTTTGAGGCGCAGTTTATTAATGACAGTTACAGCTGTCGGGAGGGAAAAGGAACCCAGTACGGGGTTAACCGGATTGCCGAATTTATCCGCCTTTGTTCGGAGAATTATACCAAAGACTGTTATATCCTGAAGATGGACATACAGTCTTTTTTTATGAGCATTGACAAGGCTATCTTGTTTCGGAAACTGCGCGAATTTGTGCTGGAGAATTATCACGAATCGGACCGTTTGCTGCTGATTGAGCTGATTTATAAGGTGATTTTCAACAACCCGGAAGACAACTGCTATATCAAGGGCCGCCGCAGCGACTGGAAAGGGCTGCCGAAGTCTAAAAGCCTGTTTACGGTGGCAAAGGGGAAGGGGCTGCCGATCGGTAATCTGACTTCGCAGATTTTTGCCAATTTTTATCTTAATTTCTTTGACAAGTTTGTGGTGGAAACCTGCGGCGTCAAATATTACGGGCGCTATGTCGATGACTTTGTGATTGTGCATGAGGACAAAGCTTTTCTGCTGGGGCTGAAAGACAGGCTGAAAGAGTTTATTCAGCGGGAGCTGGCAATGACCCTGCATCCTAAAAAGGTTTATTTGCAGCATTATACCAAAGGCGTTAAGTTTATCGGCGCGGTGATAAAACCGAATCGCGAATACATCGGCAACCGGACCAAGGGGAATTTGTATGCGCGAATCCGCGGTTATAACGAAGAACTCTTCCGGCAGCCGAAACAGGCGCCGAAAATGCTGGAGCAGGTGGCTGCCAGCATCAATTCGTATCTGGGCTTTATGATTCATTACAAAACCTTCAAAATCCGCCGCCGTCTGCTGACGGAAGTTTTGGCTCCCGGCTGGCGAAAGTATCTGGAAATTGCCCCCGATATGAGCAAAGTGACGATTAAGCCGGCTTATAAACCGGTTGCCAAAGCCGTCAATAAGCTGAAGAACAAAAAGAAGCGGCGCAAAAAGTTTATGCGGCCGCTTCGTGCGGTTGATTCTCTGATGGGCGGTTAGTCAGGGTCGGAATTCTGCGAGCCGGGTTCCACCAGTTCAATGCGTATCTCCCGGTTGTAGAACAGCGCCAGTTTGATGGCGTGGGTCAGTTTGTGGCTCAGCCCCAGTTCAAGCCGGTCTATTGACGGAATCGGGATGTTGGTGTTACGGTTGACCGTGTCTAAATCAAACCCCAGCTGGTGCCGTGTTTTTTGGAGAGAACTTCCGAGGCTGGAAGAGGCTGATTTAATAATGCGTGACTTAGTTAATTCAGCGTTGCTCATTTAATATATATCTCCCTCATTGTTATTGAACAAATCAAATTTTGGAAATAAGGCAATAAATTAGCGTTATCAACTCTAGCGGAGGTTGACTTTTTGTATATATCCTTAAGTTGCATAATATTGAATAATTTTATTGATTGCAACATAATTAAACATTTTTAATTGTAATTGACAAAGTTAATAATAGTGATTATTTTTCCGTCTTAGTGACACTAAGGATGAATTTGATGGAAAACAAGGAGATAACCAAAACGTTTCCGGTGGCGGAAACGTTTCTTGCGAGCTGGCGCTATTGCCGCGAGAATCGCCGTCATATCGCGGTTTTTACGCTGGTCAACTGGCTTTTGCTGCTGCTGGGTTTTAAATTTATGGGCGGAACCGGAAATATTCTGTTTATTTTTTGGTGCGTTCTTTATTATCTGTTCAGTTGCTTTTTTTTCCGTTTTTACTACAACCGCAGGCCCTATTTGCTGACGCACAAAATTTTTGACAGCTTGGTGCCGTCAACCAAAATTCTGTTTTTAACCCTTGCTTTGGCGACTCTGCTGGCTTATTTGCCTTTTGCGCCGCTGTTTCTCGGCTTTCCGGCGGAGATGATGGAAGATTACGCCGTCGGTTTTATTCAGGAATATATGGATGAAAACAAGCTTTATGACATGGGGCTGGCGCTGGTGTTGCTGCTGGTATCTCCGATTATTTTTTTCCGTCCGATGATGGCGTGGATTTCATCGGTTATCGGCCGCAGCGGATCTCTCCGCAATGCCTGGCGCCGTACCAAAGGGAATTATCTGCGTTTTCTGGCAGTGGTTTTCCTGTTTAACGCGGCAGCCTATCTGGTGCAGGAAGCCGACGTGCTGTCCGGGGCCGACTCCTGGCTGGCATGGACGCTGTTGGCGCCGCTGATTATTTATTGCAATGTTTTTCTGGCGAAATCGTTTGATTTCTTCTTTTTGGATTTGGATACCGAATAATTGTTGCAGAAATGTTAAACTTTCCGCAGAATCGGCCGGAGCGGTTGCATTCCCCGACGAATCGTGATATATCTTAAGTATAGTTAACCATAAATCTGACAAACAAAAATCCCCGAACAGAAGTCCGGGGATTTTGTTTTGAGGTCAGTTCTGTTTTATCAGCTCAAGATATTCGTCTTCGCTGAGAATCGTTACGCCCAATTCTTTGGCTTTGGTTGCTTTTGAGCCGGCATCGGCGCCCATGACGACATAGTCGGTGTTCTTGGAGACCGAACCGGCAACCTTGGCGCCTAAACTCTGGGCCTGAGCTTTGGCTTCCGCCCGCGCCATTTTTTCAAGCGTGCCGGTGAAGACCACGGTTTTGCCGGCTATCGGCGAATCGTAGTTGGCGGTGTCAATGTAGTCTTCGACTTCAATTTGGTTCAGCAGGTCGCTGACGGTTTTCAGGTTATGCTCTTCCTGAAAAAACTCAACGATGTCTTTGGCCATGGCGCCGCCGATGCCGTCAATTGCAACCAGCCTGCCCGTCTCTTTGTCTTTCATGTCGTTCATAAAGGCGGAAAAGCTGCCGTAGTTTTGGGCAATCAGGCGAGATGTGGCTGCGCCTACCTGGCGGATGCCCAAAGCATAAATGAAGCGCGGCAGTTCGATTTTGCGCCGGGCGTTGATGGCGGCAAACAGCTTTTCAACCGATTTTTTGCCCCAGCCTTCCCGGGATTCCAAGTGCAGGGTGGCGTTTTTCTGGTGTGAGAACAGGTCGCCGTCGCCGTTGCGTTGTTCCAGGGTGAAAATATCCGCCGGGCCGTGCAGAATGCCTTCATGATAGAATTCATCTATGATTTTATTGCCCAGGCCTTCAATATTAAAGGCTTCACGGGAGACAAAGTGAATCAGCCGTTCAATCGCCTGGGCCGGGCAGGTGAGTCCTCCGGTGCAGCGGCGGACGGCTTCGTCTTCTTCGCGAATCGCGTGGGCGCCGCATTCCGGGCAGACGCGGGGAAATACAAATTCCTGCGAATCGGCGGGGCGTTTGTCTGTCAAAACCTGAACAACCTGAGGTATGACGTCACCTGCCCGTTGGATGACCACCGTATCGCCGATGCGGATGTCTTTGCGTTTGATTTCGTCTTCATTGTGTAGGGTGGCATGGGAAACGATTACGCCGCCGACGTTAACCGGTTCAAGGTCGGCAACCGGAGTCAGAGCACCGGTGCGTCCGACCTGAATGCGGATGTTGTTGACCTTTGTGACAGCCTGTTCGGCCGGAAATTTATGGGCGACGGCCCAGCGCGGCGTACGGGTCAAAAAGCCCAGACGTTCCTGAAGCGCAATGGAATTGACTTTATAGACAATGCCGTCAATGTCATATGGAAGTTCGGCGCGAATTTCCATCAAACGGGTGAAGTTTTCATCTATTTCCTGCAGGCTGCGGCAGAGTTTGTTGAGCGGATTGGTCGGAAAACCCCATTTCTTCAGGCGGTCAAAAAATTCTTCCTGAGAGTTCCAGCAGCGTTCGGAAACTTCGCCCCAGGTATAGGCAAACAGGCTTAAATTTCGTTCGGCGGTGATTTTCGAATCGAGCTGTCGCAGAGAGCCCGCCGCCGCATTGCGGGGATTGGCGAAGGTTTTTTTACCTTCTGCCTCATATTTTTGGTTAAGGGCGAAAAAGTCAGCTTTGGCCATATAAACCTCGCCGCGGACTTCCAGAATCCGGGGAGCATCTGCCGGAAGCTCCTGCGGCAGGAGGCGGATGGTCCTGAGGTTGGCGGTGATGTCTTCGCCGGTGGTGCCGTCGCCCCGGGTAGCGCCCTGAACGAATCGTCCGTTTTCATAGCGGGCCGAGAAAGACAAACCGTCAATTTTGGGTTCGGCCATAAAGTCGATGCTGTCTGCGGTGTTAAGAAAACGTTTGACGCTCAGGACAAAATCGTCCACTTCTTCAAGACTGAAGACGTCTCCCAGAGAAAGCATGGGAAAACGATGGGGAATTTTGCCGAATCCGCTTTTGAGCGGTGCGCCGATTTTTTTTGACGGGCTGTCTTCGCGAATTAATTCGGGAAAACGCGCTTCAATTTCCTCGTTTCTTTTTTTGAGCGAATCGTATTCGGCGTCGGTCAGGTAAGGGTTGTCGTTTTGATAATAGGCAATGTCGGCCTTGGCCATTTCCCGGGCGATATGTGCCAGTTCGGCTGCGGCTTCTTCCCCGGTAAGTTCGTTTATTTCTTTCATGTTTTCCTCGTTATTTTCTTTGTGAGGAATATAGGCCGTTTATTGTTTTTTTTCTACCATAAAGACGTTTTTGTGCAGAAAACGAAAATAAAAAAACGGAAAGCCGCTCTGGCTTTCCGTTGAACGGTTACGGCTCTCGGCTAAGCCGGTGAAACCATCATCATCATCTGGCGGCCTTCCATTTTCGGTTCCGAATCGACTTTAATCAGACCTTCCAGATCTTCAATGATGTTATTCAAAACATTGCGTCCGAGGTCATTGCTCATCTCGCGGCCCTTGAATCGCATGGTGAATTTGACCTTGTTGCCCTGTGACAAGAATTTCTTTGCCTGTTTGATTTTGACTTCGTAGTCATGGGTGTCAATCATCGGGCGAAGTTTTAACTCTTTGATTTCAACTACTTTTTGATTCTTTTTGGCTTCGTTTTTGCGCTTTTGGACTTCATATTTATATTTGCCGTAGTCCAATATCTTGCAAACCGGAGGCACAGCCTGAGGGGAAATTTCAATTAAATCCAAACCCGCATCTTCCGCTCTCGATAAAGCTTCCCGAATCGGTACGATGCCGCAGTTTTCACCGTTTTCATCAATCAGACGGACTTCCTTGGTCCGAATATCTTCATTAATGCGCGGTCCGTCATCTTCGCGTACTGGCGCATTTGTCATTTCTCTAGCTATTGTAGCCTCCCAAATAAGTTAATTTACTCTGATATATATAATACATTCTTTGCGAATCTTTCAAGCCAAATCTTGCGAATCTCAAGTCAGGCCTGTGTTCTCCGGTGTATATTACAGGAAAGTATATATATTAAAGTCTTAATATTTTATTATTGTTTATAACTTGACGTCAGAATTTTTATAGGCTATTATGCCGTATTATCAAACAGTTATTTCCTGCTTGAAAAGTTTTTTCAGCTTTTATCAATTTTTTTTTGAAAAAGTTGTTGACATTGCCGAAACGATGTCTTATAAACCCCCTTGTCGCTGCGGTGGCAACGTTGATGAAAGCGAGAGCCACAAAGGAGTAGCGAGTTATAGAACAGAGTGAATAAGAAGAAAAAAGAGGATACGCAGACGGTATTTAATATTGAGAAAATATGAATAAAGTCTGAAGTATTCAAAGGAACCAAAGAAATTCTTTTATGAGTAATTTAGACAGGATTGAGAAATCATTTTAATATGAGAGTTTGATCCTGGCTCAGAACGAACGCTGGCGGCAGGCTTAACACATGCAAGTTGAACGTGATTTGCTGGGTGCTTGCACCGAGCAATGAAAGTAGCGCACTGGTGAGTAACACGTGGGAACGTACCTTTTGGTGGGGAACAACAGTTGGAAACGACTGCTAATACCGCATAAGCCCTGAGGGGGAAAGATTTATCGCCGAAAGAACGGCCCGCGGAAGATTAGGTAGTTGGTGGGGTAACGGCCTACCAAGCCGACGATCTATAGCTGGTCTGAGAGGACGATCAGCCACATTGGAACTGAGACACGGTCCAAACTCCTACGGGAGGCAGCAGTGAGGAATATTGGGCAATGGAGGCAACTCTGACCCAGCCATGCCGCGTGAGTGAAGAAGGTTTTCGGATTGTAAAGCTCTTTCGGGTGTGACGATGATGACGGTAGCACCTAAAGAAGCCCCGGCTAACTTCGTGCCAGCAGCCGCGGTAATACGAAGGGGGCAAGCGTTGTTCGGAATTACTGGGCGTAAAGGGAGTGTAGGCGGTTATGTAAGATAGTGGTGAAATCCCAGAGCTTAACTTTGGAATTGCCATTATGACTATGTGGCTAGAATTACAGAGAGGATAGTGGAATACCCAGTGTAGAGGTGAAATTCGTAGATATTGGGTAGAACACCAGTGGCGAAGGCGACTATCTGGCTGTATATTGACGCTGAGGCTCGAAAGCATGGGGATCAAACAGGATTAGATACCCTGGTAGTCCATGCTGTAAACGATGAGTGCTTGTTGTCGGTATTGTATCGGTGACGAAGTTAACGCGTTAAGCACTCCGCCTGGGGAGTACGGTCGCAAGATTAAAACTCAAAGGAATTGACGGGGACCCGCACAAGCGGTGGAGCATGTGGTTTAATTCGATGCAACGCGAAGAACCTTACCAACTCTTGACATCCTTATCGGGGAGATCAGAGATGATTTCTTTCAGTTAGGCTGGATAAGTGACAGATGCTGCATGGCTGTCGTCAGCTCGTGTCGTGAGATGTTGGGTTAAGTCCCGCAACGAGCGCAACCCCTGCTATCAGTTGCCATCAGGTAGAGCTGGGCACTCTGATAGGACTGCCGGTGATAAGCCGGAGGAAGGTGGGGATGACGTCAAGTCATCATGGCTCTTACGAGTTGGGCTACACACGTGCTACAATGGCAACTACAGAGGGGAGCGAGACCGCGAGGTCGAGCCAATCTTAAAAAGTTGTCTCAGTTCAGATTGTACTCTGCAACTCGAGTACATGAAGTTGGAATCGCTAGTAATCGCGGATCAGCATGCCGCGGTGAATACGTTCCCGGGTCTTGTACACACCGCCCGTCACGCCATGGGAGTTGGTTCTGCCTGACGGCGTTGAGGTAACCCGCAAGGGAGCCTGGCGACCACGGTAGGGTCAGCGACTGGGGCGAAGTCGTAACAAGGTAGCCGTAGGGGAACCTGCGGCTGGATCACCTCCTTTCAAAGACGAAAAGAATATTAGGTACCGTCTACGTATCCTCTTAAACTAAGATAACTGGTGAGAGATCCTTAAAGTTTAAGGGTTTGTAGCTCAGGTGGTTAGAGCGCACGCCTGATAAGCGTGAGGTCGGAAGTTCAAGTCTTCCCAGACCCACCACTTTATCGGGGGTATAGCTCAGCTGGGAGAGCACCTGCTTTGCAAGCAGGGGGTCAGGAGTTCGATCCTCCTTACCTCCACCAAGAAGTCTTAGCGGATAGTTATAAAACATTGTGAATAAGAAGAGAAAACGAATTAGAGTAAAATCTAAGGAGTAATTAAGTATAAAATATACACCTTTTAATATGAAAATATTGAAAGCGGGTAATATTTTGACTGAGAGTGTAGATAATTGCTCTTGTAAGAGGGAAATTATTTATACGTTAAGAATCAAGCGATAGGTAAGGGCATTTGGTGAATGCCTTGGCACTCAGAGGCGAAGAAGGACGTAATACACTGCGAAAAGTCACGGGGAGTTGTGAATAAGCATTGATCCGTGAATGTCCGAATGGGGAAACCCACAGAGCAATCTGTATCGTAACATGAATACATAGTGTTGCGAAGCGAACGCAGGGAACTGAAACATCTAAGTACCTGTAGGAAAGGAAATCAACCGAGACTCCGAAAGTAGTGGCGAGCGAAATCGGACCAGCCGATGGATTTGATTGTAAGAACTAGAACAGCGTGGGAAAGCTGACCGAAGATGGTGATAGTCCAGTATAGGTAGAAAGCAATTAAGTTCTTGAGTAGGGCGGAGCACGAGAAATTCTGTCTGAAAATGGGGAGACCACTCTCCAAGGCTAAGTACTACTGAGTGACCGATAGTGAACAAGTACCGTGAGGGAAAGGTGAAAAGCACCCCTATAAGGGGAGTGAAAAAGAACCTGAAACCGGATGCCTACAAGCAGTCGGAGGAGCATTAGGCTCTGACGGCGTACCTTTTGTATAATGGGTCAGCGACTTAATTTATGTAGCAAGCTTAAGCCGATAGGTGTAGGCGCAGCGAAAGCGAGTGTTAATAGCGCGTTAAGTTACATGGATTAGACCCGAAACCGAGTGATCTAGCCATGATCAGGTTGAAGGTTGGGTAACACCAACTGGAGGACCGAACCCACTCCCGTTGAAAAGGTAGGGGATGAATTGTGGCTAGGGGTGAAAGGCCAATCAAACTCGGAAATAGCTGGTTCTCCGCGAAAACTATTTAGGTAGTGCGGCAAGCGGACACGTTGAGGGGTAGAGCACTGAAAGAGCTAAGGGGGAGCGATCCTTACTAAACTTTATCAAACTCCGAATACTCAACAGTGATACTTGCCAGACAGACTGTAGGTGCTAAGGTCTACGGTCGAGAGGGAAAGAGCCCAGACCGCCAATTAAGGTCCCAAAATTATGGCTAAGTGGTAAAGGAAGTGAATTGTCCAAAACAGTCAGGAGGTTGGCTTAGAAGCAGCCATCCTTTAAAGAAAGCGTAATAGCTCACTGATCTAAACAAGACGATTTGCGCCGAAGATGTAACGGGGCTAAAGCCATATACCGAAGTTGCGGAATTGCACGTAAGTGCAATTGGTAGCGGAGCGTTCTGTAAGCCTGCGAAGGTGTTCCGTAAGGAATGCTGGAGGTATCAGAAGTGAGAATGCTGACATGAGTAGCGAAAAGAAGTGTGAGAGACACTTCCGCTGAAAGTCCAAGGTTTCCTGCGTAAAGCTAATCTGCGCAGGGTTAGTCGGCCCCTAAGGCGAGGCAGAGATGCGTAGTCGATGGGAATCAGGTTAATATTCCTGAACCAACTAGGAAGTGACGGATTCAGTAAATTGTATGTCCTTATTGGATTGGATGTGCAGTGAATGAGTCCCGGGAAATAGCCCTAGTATAGACCGTACCCGAAACCGACACAGGTGGACAGGTAGAGAATACCAAAGCGCTTGAGAGAACTATGTTGAAGGAACTAGGCAAAATACTTGCGTAACTTCGGGATAAGCAAGCCCCATTTCTGGGCAACCAGAGGTGGGGGGCACATACTAGGGGGTAGCGACTGTTTACTAAAAACACAGGGCTCTGCTAAATTGAAAGATGAAGTATAGGGTCTGACGCCTGCCCGGTGCTGGAAGGTTAAGGAGAGATGTGCAAGCATTGAACTGAAGCCCCAGTAAACGGCGGCCGTAACTATAACGGTCCTAAGGTAGCGA
>ERZ860388.2034-NODE-2034-length-11542-cov-3.421781_pt1 | contig 11542 bp, 10 predicted proteins | sample MGYA00509978_ERZ860388 | MGnify/ENA primary metagenome ERZ860388 (study PRJEB30046, sample SAMN00715225) | human gut metagenome | study: EMG produced TPA metagenomics assembly of the A metagenome-wide association study of gut microbiota in type 2...
ATGATGACAACCGCCCCTATCAGATTGACCACCAGTGGCGCCGGTGCCGTGAATTTCTTATCCTGCACGCTGATCTGGAAATACGTAATGATATTGGTGACTACCACCGCCAGTATCTGCGAGTAGATCAGATTGCCCCGTTTCAGGAGCGCTATCTTAAATCCGCCGTACAGCTGCATAAAGAAAATAAGCAGGAGTCCATAGATGAATATCATCATCCAGTTACCCCTGCGGAAGAACGGCGCCCAGATGATCTTATTGTACCAGTTAATCCAGATGACGCCATAGAGTCCTGTCAGAAGCGCGACCAATATCAGGGCAAATCCCAGCTTGATCAGGCGCTTGTATTGCTCAAATTGATTCATGCTTTTGTGTTTTGGTTCCTTTCTTTTACTTATCTTCCGGCAGACGGATCCCCAGTTCTATCCTGCGCTTTTCTCCCAGAAGCTCGACCTCCACCGTCACGATCCGCTTGCGGATGCGCTTGCGTACAATCTTGTCCAGGAAGAAGGATAATGGTCCCTGGGCAGTTAGGATGTTGTCGTCTTCGTCGAGGGTGACAAAGGAGCGGCGGACAAGACATTCATCCAACTCCATCATCTGGCAGAGCAGTTTCTTCTCTTCTTCCCGAATCGACCAGAATTCACAGTCCGTCCGCAGGAGTTTGGAAAGCTTCGGGACCCGCTTTAACGCCAGAAAGAATTCCTCCGGCGTGTCGGTGTCCGCGATGACATAGGATGGAAAGAGCGGTTTCTGGTATTCCAAAAGTTCCCCGGCATTGCGCCAGACGCATTCTTGCTCAATCACAAAACAGGCGCGGTACCCATTTCCTTTCAAAACGCGTTCGATGCATTCTGTCAGCTCCTGTTCCCTGCCTGTCTGTGTCTGGATCACATACCACATATCGCACTCTCCTTTGCATTTTCCCTACTTTCAGGTGCACAATGGGTATGCTTCGCCATCCCGGAGCCGCCTACTGGCTGCCCGGATACGATCTCGATCCATCCTATGTTCCATCTTTCATCTGACCATGACATTGATCACAGGCAGCTTACTCCATGTGCTTTTGATTCTTATTCTGCGCCTCTTAACGCGCTTTCATGCGTCCGCATCCGGCACGCCCTGATTTTAGAGGATTTGTGCCTATGCGAAGTCTAGTTTATTATACTACGGTTTGTGGGGGGATTCAATAGAAGTTTGTGGGAAGGAATGTTTAGGAAATTCTTAAAATAAAGGGTAAAAAGGCAAAATTCTATATTTACTTAGAAATACATATCGGACTGATAGCGAACTCAGTTGACATCGCAGAACATAAGTTCTATAATTGGCTTGTTAGCATTTACAAATTACAGATTTATAAATAATACCTCGGAGGCCAATGCCATGAAAAAAATAGGTTTAACCATATATGCTTTAAATGTTTTTCATACCGGAAAGTATCACTTTGAAAAGAAACATGGACATTTAACTTTTATAGATATGATTTCAGCTTTCTCTAAACAGAATGCGAAACAATTTGATATTGATAACCATGCTGAGAACATTTTTAAAGTCAACTCATTTGAGGTGGAATGTGTAAAAGATGAGGATGGACATATTATTTTTAATGCTTTTACAGGAGTTGTAAAAACCGGAGAATATGGAACTGAAGCCGAACTCATTCACACAAAAACCAGAAAACTGACCCACAAGAAGACCGTTGAAGAGGCTGAAGTTATACCATTCGCTTTCTATCTGGCACTGTCTCCTATAAGACCGGAACGTGGCATACTTATTTTTCAGACCGAAGGCCGCAGCAGCATGAAATCAGCATTTGAACACCGCATGAAAAAATTTGTCAGACACACATATGAAGGCTGGAACTTTTCATTAGAAACTCTTATGCCTAAAGAATATGTAGAACACTACCTGGTAGATGGTGTTTTAAAAGAACTCCGGATGATTAAATACGGAATTTCCCAGGATATTTCTGAGCGAAATGGGATACGCGGAAATGATGAGGCCGTGTATGAAGAACGGATCATCCATAATCCTTTGGGTTTTCTTGAAAAGGGCGCCGATAAGATCCGGGAGGTCTTAAGAGGACAGCGGAGCTTATGTGAAGTTGTTTCTGTATCCGATTTCGATTATGACTGCCTGAAATTCAAATTTCGCCTAGGCAAGACAGAAAAAACCATTGATATCGGCAATTTAGATGCCCTGGTTGTGACAGAAGACATCACCGATCAGGCCGGAGTCAAAACAGGGCATCCCGATGTAGACATATTAAAGTCCGAAATGCGCGAAACAGCAAAAGAATATATGCGGAGCATGGGGTTAGCATAAGAAGGTGAATTGATGAAACATTGGATATTAAGCAGAGAAGGTTCTCTGAGTATCATACTGGTAATATGGTTGTTTAATAGCTGTGTTCTTAAACTTAAATACGCTTCCTTGGTGGATATTTTTAAAAATTACTTTAGTTGTTTTAAGGATAAAGAAGGACATTTGTTGATAGCACCACTTTTAAATTATATGATCCTGCCGATTCTTCTGGCTGGAATTATTGCCAGAGAAAATCCAATCAGCGAAACGATCCAAAATATTTTAACTGTATTAATTTCCATTTTAACATCCATGTTATTTGCACTTTTGACAACCATCATCCAGATGAAAGCTAAAATTAAAGAAGATTTGGATTATTACAGTATAGAAGCAAACACCTCAAAACAGGCATTGATAGAAACCTATTATATTGTCATGTTCGAAATAACCATGTGTGTATCTGTATTAATCCTGTGTTTAGTAAATTTATTCACAGGACAGCTTAGCTGGGTTTTCAGCTTTTTAATTTATGCCTGCTCGTTTTTAGTCATTTTTAATTTATTAGTGGTTGTGAAACGAATTTTTAGGGTGATTGATACGGATATGAATAAGTGAGATATGCCAAGAGCGGGCGAGAGTGACAGGAAAAGGTGTCCTTTTTGGTTGTTTATACATAAAAAAACAGTAACTTTTTGTTCCGTACTGATATTCCTTATTTTACCTCATAAGCTATTGGTAAGATGAGCATCGTTTTTCATAAAAGCGAAATCTCTGTATGGGAAGAAAAGGTTAGAAAAGTCTTAAGAAGTGAGAAAAATTGTTTTTCTCATCACAAAACAAATGCAATCGACTGCATGATAGAATGAAGCTGCCAATTTTCACAAAAAGGCAGCTTCTTATTATTTTCCCTCCAGCAACGGCATATCCTTAAAAAATCGATTCTCATTATAAGCCTGCACCAGCTCCGGAAAATACTGTATCTTAGTTGATTTTTCTTCAATATAATGCCTTATTCGATCTTTATAAGGATACTTATTTTCCCGCTCAATAAATTCAACATACGCAATCTCTCCCAAAATATGCTCCCGATTTTTATAATCCCCTGTCATTAAACAAGTGAAAATCTCCGCTCTAATTTTTTGTTTCAGCTTTCTTGGAGCCTTTAATTCTACCGCGTTCTCCGCTTTTCCTGGTGAAATCGTTATTCCTGTGATCTGCTTTTTATTCGATGGCGTATGAAAATGTGTTTTTCTTTCATTCAATAGAAAGCCCTCATCTTCGATTATCTTTTTTATAATGGGATAATTTTTCAATAACAGCAATTTATCATCACAGGAAAAGTACATATCATCTGCATAGCGTGAGAAACGGATTCCTCTTTTTTCACACAATCCAATCAGACGTTTATCCATATTCATACATATGATGTTGGATATCGCCGGGGAACATGCACTTCCCTGCGGCAATCTTCCATCCAGCGTACAAAGATTCGTCAGTATCGCTGCTGCAAAGTGATTATAGCCCAGATTAGAAAAAAGCGTATACACTTTATTCGCTGTTATGCTTGGAAAAAAGTCCTTCAAATCAATCGCCAGCCCATATAAGGTATCTGCATGGTAAATAGCATTTTGTTTATGCCCAAAATTGTCACCCTTCCTAAAAGCCATCGCACTGCTTGAAGGAACTAATTTATTCAATATTTCCATCAGAATCCATCTTTGAACGATATGTAATGTATAGGATGGAATTGATATTTCACGCATTTTTCCGTTGCGCTTGGGGATTTCTATGACGTTATAATACCGATCCGTTTTCTTGGAAAGACAATACAGCAGACGCGTACTCAGCCTGGTTATCTCTGATAATTCTTCCAACGTCTCAAACACCGGTAATTTTAAAGAATTGATTAATAATGGAGATATTTTTTGAGACATAAAAAGTCGCCCCTTTCACCATAAGTTTTTCGTTAGGGTTAGCTGGATAATTCATGACTATGAACTATACTGCTAAGCATAACGAATCATGTGGACCATACACCAAGGAAGCAAGAATCTTCTTCCGAACACAATGTAATAATACGTTATGTATAAACTAAAAAGGGCGACTAATTATTTAATTGCTCTCTCAGTATATCACACCGTATCTTATCATGCAAGACAGTCCGATTAGCCGCATACGACAGCTTCAGCAAATCATTCACTTCCATATATCCCGCCTTCGATAATGACAATATCTCATCATTCTCATTTTCATCAAACCTTGTTGTCAGGCTCCCAGAACGGACCATATATTTCAGGGATGCATTAAACAGCTTATTATAGGTTGCTGGCAGCTCCTTATTCTTTAAAAGCAATTCTTTTAATGTTTTATGCAGCTCTTTCCGTTTTACATCTTTGAAAAAGTACACAATAACCGGTATAAACGAAATATAGGCAGCTATATTTTCAAAACTCTGCATCTTATTTCCTTTTTGTGCAAAGCGGCGCAAAATGGTCATTTTTTTGCTCAATGCAGCTCCCAGTTTTTCCGGTTCTGTATCTTTATATCGTATGACTGCCTCTTTGTTCTTCTTTTCCAGATGCTTGACCGGCCCCATCATAATAAAACTTTTATCTCTGGCATATTTCTGATTCATGCAGACGATCAGTTTTTGTTCGAATTTTTCACTCTGAACAAAGGCTCCCAGCTCGACTGCCGACCCCATACTTTCACAAATGATGCACACAACATCCGCACTGTCCGCCAGAAGATTTTCGTATTCGAGCAGATCACTGTTCTTATCCCGATTGAGCATATCCATAAACAGATCTTCCGGATAGAGAACTTGAAACCGTTCCTTTTCTAAATACGTTCTGACCCGGTTTCTAATGTTATTTTTATCTGCACCTCCGCACAAAAACACAAAAAAGAAGCGGCTGAATGTTTTGCAGAAAACGTCCTTGTATATCTTTTCATATATATTTAACAGTTCCATCGTATTTCCTCGCCTTGTTCAGCATTTTTTTACTCTGAAATTTCCGCTGTCCCTTTGAAGTAATTAAAAAGTCCTTGCCGCACTCTCGCTGATGCGCCAGTCCCATCGATTTATTTAGTTCTCTATTATATTATCACATTATAAATTCCAATTAAATGGGGTAACTAAATATTCCGTACCTCTTGAATTTTCATCTCGGATATCCTGCTTGTTTTTCCTCAATTTTAAAATGAATTTTTCGGTTTCAGTTTGCGGGGTGACATTTTCAATAAACGATTGAAGAAAACCTATTTCTCCAAACAAAAGTTTCTCTTTTCCTTCGTTAAATGTATATCCATGCCCTCTGATTCCATCCGACTCTTCGATCACATCCGCCAGCACGCGGAAAAGATTTTTTTGGTTGACAATTGCTTTCATATAAATATGAATTTTCTCTTTCTCTTCAAATGCATCATATAAAGACCAGATTTGAAATCTTTGATAAACAGGGGCTTCATATAAATCGATCTTCTGTTCTATAATTTGATTACATAATTCATCATATTTTCTTTCAAGAATCAATTGCAGCTCCTGATATTCATGGTCTTCTGTTCTCCTAAAAGATTTGCAATCCGAAATCATCTCTTCCAATGCTAAAATATTATATCTCCTCGAACAAGCTTCAACAAAATCATTAAGCGCAGCCGTATCAGCACCTCCTGCCAATTTTGTTGCTACAATTAAGGCTCTTTGATAGACAGAACCAAACCTAAACGAAGGAGAACGGTCAATGTATGTAAGTACATTGCAAATTCCCTTTGCAACAAGAATACGTTTGTCTTTATCCAGTTCTTTCGTTTTATTTTGGAGACATTCAAGCCATTCTCTTTGCCTTTCTTTCGGAAGTTTTATAATCTTTTCCTGAGTATACGCAACACCCTCTTGTTCTTTTGACCCATTAATTGAAATTATAAAGTTATTAACCAGGGACATTATTTCAAGATGATCGTTAGTACCATATGAAAAATATAGGTCAAAATACTTTATGCTGGAAATCGTCGCAATTGTAATATGTTTTTCTTCACCAGCTTCAACAAAACGTTCTGATTTTAATTCCTGATTTTCCTTATACCGTTGAACATAGGGAAATAACTCTGCCAGCAGATCTTCATATTGTTCAAACTTTTGAAACAATTCTTCGAAAAACCTTTTTCCTTCTGTATTAAATTCCTGCCTGCTTCCATTCCAACCAACTCTGCTCAGAATAATCCCAAAATCTCTGGAAATAAAGAATTGAGGATTACTTTTTATCGTTTCATATAACTCTGGCTCTAAAAAACGTATTGTTTCAATCGCCAGTAAATGCGGTTTAAATAGAATATTATCATAATAAAATGTTGTTACAAACGCAGTGTTGAAAAGGCGCTTCAACTGCCTCAAGCTAGTAATGGAGGTACTGATCACCTGAATGATTCTAGTATACTGATTTAACCAATCCTCAGTTACACCATAGCATTGCAAGAGATTTTTTATACATTCATCGCAGATGGTCTCCAGCCTTTCCTTCTGAATATCAGGAATTGCGATTTCTTGCTGGACAATTTTCTCAATATACTTTGGATTGATTTTTTTCTCATCCTCAAACACCGCCTTAATCCGTTTATCATCATATGACAAAATATATAGGATATTGGGGAGATCAAACACTGCCCCGATAAGCTTAAATAAAAATAAAATATTATCTGCCTCAGCCCGATCTATATTATCAATAACTAAGACAATCTTTTTGTCAATAAAACATAAATATCGAGCAAGATTCTGTTTCAATTGTTTTACAGTTTCATAAGCAGTTTTTTCATCATTTAGAAAAACATCAAATACGCCTAATAACTTTTTAGAATCAGCAACTGTTTTCTGCAGCTTTCTAGCTATTATTCGATTTCTATAGGAACTATATTGAAGCCCTGTTTTAGACAATATCTCATCATACATTGCAGTCAGAAGTGCTTCCTGTGTACCAAATATCCATGGATCGAAATCATCTATAATGATTATTTTTTCTTTTTTTTCACGCAATTCCTTCTTTGCAATATTTAAAATAGTTGTTTTACCACTTCCCCATGCACCCTTAATTCCAATCACATATGCATGTTCAGCATTGCAGGCATTAACAGAATTGCAAATCATATTAACAAGCCCCTGACGCCCCAGTAAATCTTTATCCGGAGTAGACTCCGAAAAAAGGATCGGCTGACCTTCTGCATGAAGTTCTCCATTTAATAATTGGAGCAAATCAACCAATTTCTTTTTATCTTGTTCTGCATTTCGAAAAAAAGTTCTCCACCGCCAACGTAAAACTAAACTCGAAAGCAGCAATAACGCCCCTAAAAGTAACAATTTGTAACAGTACAAAGTTTTATATATGCACTCTCCCACACCAATCATCAAAGACGAAAGCATGATAAAAAACATACTTGCATCTGCCGAATTTTTATGGGGTATTTGCAGCAACTTCCACCAGTTCCATTTCCACACCAAGACCGCCAATATCAAAAAGCTGAAAATCAACACTATATAAACTCTAAACACACCATACTGATTTTTACAATATGTAAATGCTCCATATGAATCCAGCACTAGAATGCAACATGAAAACACAAGCGCCCATATAATGCTCGTACTGGCAGAATCTTTATCTAACCAGAAACCATTCCATTCTTGAAGTTTTTCTTTTATCCGATCCTTTATATGCAATATTTCATTCCCACCTTTCAAGCTTTGTTCCACCTATACCATTTATCCCCTAGAAAAGTAAAAGCGGCATCCAGTTTAAAACGCTGGATACCGCTTTTCTTCTATAAGGCCTATTTTTAGAATTTTGAACAAAATATAACCGATGCAATTCCCAGAATCAACAATACAATTCCATATATAATCGCAAAACCTTTTCCTCTTCCCTTATTAATTAAAAAGAGAATCATTCCCAGCATCACGGCAATGCAGAATGTCAGTGATAAATTCATCGCAATGATATACGATGGGCTGATTGTCTGTCCATCAAATATACGTGAATTAATAGATATCAGCGAAAAAATAGCAACTATAATTCCCATCAATGTCAGGACATTTCCATAAATACGATGTGACGCACTCTCAATATTCTCTTTGATATCCTGCATTTTCTCGAAAGCTTTAATATTTTTTCTATAGGCTTCTTCGTATTTTCCAAAATGTCTATACTCATCTTCGTTCTGAAAGGATGCATTTTCCTGCTCTGCATATGTTTTTTCTGGTCGTTCTTTTAATTCTTCAAAGTATATCTGTGCTATATGCATGCCAACTTTCAAAGTTATCTCATCCGCAGAGATATTCTGGACGCGAAGAAAGGCATAGGTTGTATGACCCGGCTGGTACTGTGGACCATCCACTTTTAATCCCATTCTTAACAGTGAATTCTTTTCTCCCACTCGCCCGGTAATATTATCTGGAATACTTAATTTTTCCTTCGTTTTTATTATCACCGTGGCACCAGGTATCAATTTTTTCTCAGTCTCTGCCTTGTCTGCAAAACTTCCAAGTGTCAAATCATATGATATACTATTGACATTTTCTTCCGTATACGCTTCTTTAATCAGCTTTCCTTCAGCAGATAATTCCTTTATATTTTTATCAACTAATATCATATAACTCACCTGCCTTTTCTTTGATTCTAATATTATAGCACATCCGGATCCTTTTTCAAGGTGATTGACAGGTCTATTTTTCTTTTTTTCTCAACAATTAATAAAGTAAATATTATACATAATAAACAAAAGAACACAAAGGCATCTATATCTATTCCATATATTTTCATGTCCTCTTTTGTCACTTTTTTAGGAGCCTCTATAACAAAAAAGCGGCATCCAGCACCCCTGCCAGACACCGCCTTCATCTTCTTTAAAGCATTTTTACTTCATATACTCCTGCTTCACCTTATGATCCACCACATGCCGCTTCGCCAGCTCTTTCGTCACATCCTCTACACTGATGCCTGCGTCTGCCATCAGAACCATCGCATGATAGCAAAGATCTGCCAGCTCGTAAATTGTCTCTGCCTTGTCCTTCTTCGCTGCTGCGATGATAACCTCCGTACACTCCTCGCCGACTTTTTTGAGGATCTTGTCCAGACCTTTATCAAACAGATACGTCGTGTAGCTTCCTTCCTTCGGATTCGTCTTACGTCCCAGAATCAGGTCGTAAAGTCCCTCATAGGAAAACGGCGTGATCTCCTCATTCTGGTAAACCGGCTCAAAAAAGCAGCTCTCCGCGCCCGTATGGCACGCCGGACCTTCCTTGACTACCTCGACAATCAGCGTATCCTTATCACAGTCCGCATAAATACTGGAAATATGCTGCACATTCCCGCTCGTCTCGCCCTTTCTCCAAAGCTCCTGACGGCTGCGGCTGTAAAAACAGGTCTTCCGCTCCCGAAGACTGATCTCCAGACTCTCCTTATTCATCCACGCCATCATCAGAACCTTCTTGCTATAATGATCCTGCACGATCGCCGGAATCAGACCTTTCTTATTAAACTTCAATTCATCCACTTTAAACGACGCCTCTACGCCTGCAATCTCGTTGATATTCTCACTCATATTTTTATCCTGCCTTACCACATAAAATTTTAATTACATCGTAACTGTTCAGTATCTTCACAGTCACGCGCAAAATCCATTAAAAATTGCCTACAGCAATGGGATTTTTGCCTGATAGCCCATGTTTTCGTACGGTCAGCGCAGCGCCAACGCTCTCCTTTATGATCCACAGGAGAACAGGCATCCAAAAACTGTAGAAAACATCGCATACGCCGGTGCTTAGTGAGGTCTTTTCGAACTTAGCACCGCCCTCAAACTTCTCACTCCCTTCGCAATTTAGGATGATTTAGATCAACCGCATCTCCACCCCATTCTCCGCCAGATACTGTTTCAATTCCTTAATATTCACTTCTTTCCGATGGAAAATGCTTGCTGCCAGTCCCGCGTCGATCTGCGGATACTGGAAGAGCTCTAAGAAGTCTTCTTTCTTTCCCGCGCCGCCGGATGCAATGATCGGCACATCGACGCGCTTTGCAATCTCTAAAAGCATCGGAATATCAAATCCCTGCTTCACGCCGTCGGTATCGATGGAGTTGACCACCAGCTCACCTGCACCGTTTTTGACGCCCTGCTCCAGCCAATCCAGCGCATCGATGCCGGTGTTCTCGGGCCCGCCTTTGGCAAACAGCATAAATTTGCCGTCCACACGTTTAATATCGGCGGAAAGCACCACGCACTGGTTGCCGTACTTTCTGGCGGCCGCGGCGATGAGAGAGGGGGTTGCGATGGCGCCGGAGTTGACGCTGACCTTGTCGGCACCGCACTTCAAGACCCGGTCAAAGTCCTCCAGCGTCCGGATGCCGCCCCCTACCGTCAGGGGAATGAAAATCTCGCCCGCAACCCGCCGCAGGATGTCCGTAAACAGGTTCCGGCCCTCCGCAGAGGCGGTGATGTCATAGAATACCAGCTCGTCCGCCCCGGATTCGTTGTAGAACCGGGCCATCTCCACCGGGTCTGCCATATCCCGCAGACCCTCAAAGTTGGTCCCCTTCACCACCCGGCCGTCCTTCACGTCCAGGCAGGGGATGATCCGCCTGGCTAACATGCGCCCACCTCCCGGATGACCGTTTTTAAATCCAGACGGCCCGTGTACAGGGCCTTGCCCAGAATGGCGGCTTTGGTCCCGATCTTCCGGAGCTCCCGCAGCTCCTCCAGACTGCTGACGCCGCCGGAGGCGGTGATGTCCAGGCCCTCAATTTTTGCCAGCTCCCGGTAGAGCGCCAGATTGGTGCCCTGTTCCGCCCCATCCCGGCTGATGTCCGTATAGATGACGTTCTGGACGCCCGCGTCCCGGAGGCGGCGGCAAAAGTCCACGCCCTTTTCCGCAGACAGCTCCTTCATTTTCAGGCACAGCTCCCGGGCTGTCACAGAGCTCAACTCCTCCCAGCCCTGGATCGCCACCAGGCCGTCCCGGGCGTCCACCCCCACGGCGATCCGGTCGCCGTATGTTTGGGCCATCCGCTCCGTGAAGTCGAAATCCTTCACCGCGATGGTGCCCAGGATGCACCGGCCCACACCCAGATCCAGGTACCGGCGGATGCGGTCCTCGTCCCGGATTCCGCCGCCCACCTCGATGTAGAGGCCACCCTGTCCGGCAATGGCGGCGATGGTGTCAAAGTTGGCCAGGGGGCCGTCCTTGGCGCCGTCCACG
>ERZ860388.2043-NODE-2043-length-11515-cov-2.964049_pt1 | contig 11515 bp, 8 predicted proteins | sample MGYA00509978_ERZ860388 | MGnify/ENA primary metagenome ERZ860388 (study PRJEB30046, sample SAMN00715225) | human gut metagenome | study: EMG produced TPA metagenomics assembly of the A metagenome-wide association study of gut microbiota in type 2...
AGCCTATTACAAAGGAGTATATCCAGCTGGTTATGGTACAATGGCCGATTTTATCATCAATAACGGCAAACTGCATGAACGTTTACTGGGAGCTGCAGACATGTTGGGATACGGCCTGCAATTCAATCCAGCTGTCCCGGGTGATTATGAACTCTCGCCCTATGCGGTTGTCAATGGAAGAAACTATCTTTTCTACGACAACCAAAAAGGACGTTTTCTGAATATCAAGGGAAATATGATGAGTTTGGACAATACCTTTTCTTCTATTGAGTCGGATTCGGAAAACTTTGATCCTTCCAACCTCGGTTTGCAGTTGGTTTATATGGCCGAAGCAGCTCCGACAGGAAATAACACCAAACGGGGATGCGGTATTTTTAAAAATACAAACGGACAATTGGAAAAACTGGAATTCACTTTAAGCAACTTCAATGATTTCTATAGCAATTCTCCCATGCGTCTGCTTTCCCGGGTCAACCTTACTCCTGAAGCGGAAGGCATCGAACAATCTGCCGGATATGCCATGTCCGTCGCAAGACCTTTCCTGTATTTTACAAAAGGAAGCCAAATTTATCAATATGATCTGAACAGTAATCGTTGTTTCCCTATTTACGATACGGATACGGTCAAAATCAACGGGAATACAGTACAAACCACCATTGAACGGATCTATATGGAATGTTTACCTCATTACGATGGTTATGCCAGTTATTTTCCAAGTGAAGATTATAATAACACGCTGTACGTCGTATCATCAGAAAACGGAGCAACAGGTAAAAAGGGAAGTATTCATATACTGAAACTTGCAGACAACGGCACAGTGGAAGAACGTGCCGCCCTATATGAAAATGTATGCGGCAATTGCGTCAGTATGTGTTACAAACGGTAAAAGGATTCGCAAACCGATTGAAAATCAGAATCAGTATACCCTAAAGAGGAAAGCCAGCTAATTCATAATTAAAGCATTGTGAATTAGTTGGCTTTCTTATTTTTGTGGATGATTTGCCGGTGTAAAAAGCTTCAGGTTAGGGATTATCCCCTATTCAACTCCTATTCATACCTTATATAAAACGTCGGGAATAAGGTGTATATAGGAGATGAATAGGGAATGTAACGTTTGTATTACCTGTCTTCACCCTGTTTTGAGCGGGTATCGGCCGTTATTTATGTTGTTGCAGATACTTCCCGATAGTTTGTTCCAATTCACCTTGTTTATGGAACCCGATGCCTAATATCTTTCCGTCGCGGCCGATGAGCACTTGGTGAGGTATGCCTCTCACGGCATACTTCTCGGCAACCGGATCTTCCCAGCCTAACAGGTTAGAACCGTCAATCCACGGCAGTGCGTGGGATTGGAAGGCTTTTTCCCACAGGTCGGCTTTGTCGTCGAGGGATACGGACAGAATCTCGAATCCCTGTTTTTTGTAAGTGTCGTATACTTCCTTTAAGTGAGGAATAGAAGCCCGGCACGGACCACACCATGAAGCCCAGAAGTCAACGAGTACAACCTTGTTTTTCTTCAACACCTTGGAGAGGGTGATTTTCTTGCCGTCGTGGCCTTTGACGGTAAAGTCAAAGGCTTTATGGCCCACTGCGTTGAGAGGCTTGTAGGTGACATAGCTTTTCATACTTTTCCACATGGGATGCTGGCGGGCATCGGCGGTAAAGCGGTCGAGCATGCGGTCGAGTTCTTCAATGGAGAGATAGTTGAAGAGATAGAAGTTGAGTACGTCGACAAAGCGTTTGTCGTCGGGATTGGCTTCGATGGCCTTACGGGCGTGTGTAACTTTTTCTTCTCTTACTTTTTTGAGTTTGGGTTCGAATCCTTTTTTGTATTCGGCAGAATAATCGTTCTTGCGAAACAAAATACCGGAGTATTCTTTTTCCTCTTGCTCGAGTTTTTTCATCTCGGTAACGAAAGTTTCGTAATTTTGAGCGAAATTCTGCAGATAACCCGACAGAAGAAATGTGATGATTAATAATGTTTGTTTCATATATTAAAATACTTTTATAAAATCATATTTAAAATGCTCACTTTAATTGTTCCCGTTTTCGGTACTTACGGCCTGAAAGATGTAACGCCGAATCGTGATGGGAATAGGGTTATTAAAGTTATTAAGATAGTTTACCCAAATGATACCTTTCCGGTTGTCGAATGTTTTGAATGCGTAGAAACCGCCTTTCAACTGAAGGGCATTCGTGGCATTGCTGAAATCGAGCGTGGAAAGGTAATCGTCATTAATGTATTCGTCGAAGTATTCCCAGTCCAAATTATTACGTTCGTTAATAAGCTTGGCCTTTTCATTGTTATCCTGAGCAGCCTCGATAGCCTCATCCAATTCATAACCGCCAACTCCTTCGATGCGGTAGAATACGCATGACTTCATTTCCTCCCGGTTGTACCCCCTGATTCCGTTCTTATCGCAAAATTCCTGCGCCTCTTCGCTGTCGGGGGAATAGAGATAATACTTGCCTGGATCAGCGGGAATGTATTTATAGGCGAATATCATGGCAATGCTTTCTTTTATCTTGTCACTCCCTTCGATGGGCTCTTCGGTGCTGATAAATTGCGCTTCGCTGTATGTTTTATAGTCGAAAGGGTTAAAGAAGCGGTTTTGCTTGGGAACAGAATAAGCTGACACGAGAGTGAGTTTGTCTTTTTTTATCCGGGAGTTGAGTCCCTTGAAATGGACATAGTTCGAGGCGGATTTGCCTTGTTTGTTGGTAGCGCGGAATACCGCTTTCAGCGTGTTATTGACAACAGCGGGATTTTTCTTGATATAAACGGGATATTCCACAATCAGTGAACTGACGTCTCTTGACAGGTTACCGTTTTCATCAACCGTCAATTCGATACTGTCAATCAAACCGAAAGTCATCTTTTCGGGATGTTTCTCGAATATCTCGTCGTTAGTCTCCAGATCAATGTTCTTGATGGCTCCCCCGTTGGTGAATACCATGAATTTAAAGGACACGGTATCGCCGGGCACCACTCTCACGGTGTCCAATGTTTCGAGAATGCTGATAGAAATGCTGTCCGAGGGCTTGAGCACATCATCTACCGAGTTGCATGAAACCAGTACCACAGTAAGGAATAATATCGTATTTAACAGGTTATATTTCATAATAAGCGATTATCTAAAGGTTAATAAGGATTTTGTTCGGCCAGGCTGTTTATTTCGATTTCTTTCGCCGGAATAGGGAAACAAAGCGTATTATCCTCTTCAAAATACATGTTGTATTCCTGGAGCAGCCGTTTGCCGTTGATCATGGTGCGGGCGGCGTAGAAGAACGGATCGCCGTTCTCGGCCCCGACCTCACGTATGTATTCGCGGAATATCTCTTCCCGCACTTCTTCCATGCTGGAGTAGTCGCCGGCATCGAGCAATTCCTCGTTGGCACGGGAATGAAGTACGTTCAGCGTTTCCACGACATCGGCCACGGTATAGTTCCGGTAACTCATGGCTTCAGCTTTGATAAGGTACATTTGCGCTACACGCAGGTAGTACATGGGTACGGCTTCTTTCTGCAGGTTGTAAAATTTTTTCCATATAAAGGTTTTGTCTTTCCCCTGGGGCAGGATGACACTATCCATACAGGCGGTATAGCGTTCACTTGCCGGATTGTCCATGATGGTGTAATATTTTGACAGATCATCGTCCGGTGTATTCTCTTTGGCTCTGTATTTACCGGCACCGAGCAGTTGGAGCAGCCCTTGCACGTTGTCGTTCCAGCCTCCGGGACGGTCGGTGTATTGGGTAAACAGCAGTTCAGGCGAAGTATGTTTGTGAGCGAAAATATCGGCATATTTTTCTTCCATGCTGAAGTCCCCGCTGGCAATGACTTCTTCGGCCAGGCGAAGAGCTTCTTCCCGGTCGGCAGGAGTGCCGCGCATCATCAAATAGTTTGCTTTAAATGCTTTGGCCGATGTTTTACAAATGCGGTAGCTCGATTGGTAGTCAGGGGCATTGTTGACCGCAAATTCCAGATCATCGAAAATAGCCTTGTAACTATCACTTACCGATGAACGTGCTTTTTTGTTGAGTGACAACTTGCTGGGTTCCAATCGCAGTACTAACCCGTATTTGCTTTCCGTATCCCAGAATTGGGCGTGATGTTGCATGAGGTACATATAGCAAAAGGCTCTCAGGAAGCGGGCTTCGGCCAGAATCTCGTTACGCCGGTTCGTTCCGAATTTTTCGTCTCCAAGTTGTTCCACGTAATAAATTACGTTATTGGCAGCATTTATCATTCGGTATACATGTCTCCAGCCGTTTTCGTAGTTCGCGTCGGTTTCATCGTACGCGAATCTGTACAATTGATCATTTTCGAAAGAACTGGGACCGACAGCCGTCATGAGGTTGAGACGGATGTAATTGTAAGTAATAAGGTGTGAGTTCAGGTATCCCCCGTTATACTGGGAATCATCAAGGTACGAATAAATGCCCAGCAATGCCTTTTCAGCGGATTTTTCATCAATGATAGCATTTTCAGGTACCAGGTCATGTTCGGGTAATTCATTATCGAACAAGGCATCGCAGGCACTCAGTCCCATGCAGGCCGTAAAAAATAAGATATATTTTAATAATGTTTTCTTCATGGTGTCCAAATTATAAAGTGACTTTAATACTGAAGTTAAAGTTTCTCGTTTGCGGATAAGTCGAGTAATCGATGGATCCACCTTCAATCATATTTGCGCTGAAACTTTCGGGAGATGGTCCCGGGTATGAAGTGAAGGTATATACGTTATTCATCGAGAAAGAAAGTGTCATACTGCTGAATACATTGATATGCTTGAGCCAGGATACCGGTACGCGATAATCTAAATTTATGTTTTGGATTTTCCAGTACGAGGCATCATACACGGCAAAACCAACCACCTCATTCTGGTATTTGTTGAGACGCATGCTTGGATAGTTGGAGTCTGGATTTTCCGGAGTCCAGCGTTTCAGGGCGATGTCGAGCAGGTTACCCGGTTCGTATGAGTTAAACTGGAATTGTTGCGCACCGGCTTTCCACATTTTCTGATGTCCGTAAGCATAAGAGGATTGAATGCTGAGCGTAAATCCTTTCCATCCCAAACGGGTACTGAGACCTCCCTCGAAATCGGGACGCGAGCATCCCAGCACGACGCGGTCGTCTTTAGCAGTGGTCGCAATATTTACATATCCGTCATTGTTCTGGTCCACGTATTTCAAGTCCCCGGGAATGGTTTTTCTACCGGTGGTTCCGGTTTGGTATGCGTGGTCTTTGTTGAGAGATTCGTAATAATCTATTTCTTTTTGGCTACGGAACACACCATCAGTTTGGAAACCGTAAATCAATCCTAACGAGGAACCCTCTTTGATGACAGTGCTTGTAAGCATGGAGGAACCGGGAACCGATACGAATTCGGCATCAATATTGGTTACCCGGTTTTTATTTTTCGAAATATTAGCGCTGACCGACCACTGCCAGTCTTTCGTGCTGATCAGGTTGGCAACAAGGTCGAACTCGACACCTTTGTTGATGATACTGGCAAAATTCACTTTAGTGGAACCTGCCCCCATACTGGGAGATAGGGTCAGGTCGTAGAGCAACCCTTCCGTATTTTTCGAATAATACCCGAAACTCCCCTTGATGCGCTGATTATCGAACAAACCGAATTCGAAACCGATGTCCCAGGCCTCGGTATCTTCCCATTTCAGGTCATCGTTACCGACTTGCGAAGGAATGATGGCCGGACGCCCCAGATAGGCGGAATTGTCGAACATAGTACGCCATCCGTATTCGGTAACCCATCCGTTCCCCACTTTACCCCATCCGCCTTTCAGCTTAAAATAAGAAAACCAGGGCAGGTTGTTTTTAAAGAAATCTTCTTCTTTCGCTTTCTGCGGCAGCCACTGCCGGGAAATTTCCCCACCGGTTTTTAGGTGAAAATTTTGACGAACCGTCTCTACGGATGCTGGCATTCAGGATATAGCGATTCATGAATTTGTACTCTGCACGACCGATGAACGAAAGCATCACACTCCCCAGAGAGTAACCGTCTTTAGGCCTCTTTTCGTATGGTTCGGTTCCCTGCCAGATACCGTTTTGTACGTTGTCATCACCGAAGTTATCCATGGCAAACCAATAGTTTTCGGCATTATTTTCGTTATAAGTGCCCGCTACCATGAGATTGAGGTAGTGTTTCTGTTTGAATGTTTTCGTGAAACTGGCCCGTGCTTCCACTTCCTGTTCGGTCGTGAGGTAATTGGTGCGTTTGCCGTACCCGTTGAATTTGCCACTGAAGTTATCCGAACCTTCATATGTCTCGCTCGATGCGTAATAATCGTAATCGGTGTGATAACGCTGGAAGGAGTAACGCATAGAGAAATTCAATAAGCTGATGGGTTTCCAGTCCAGACTGGTACTCAAGTTGATATTATTCCTGTCTTCCTGGTCGCGCGTTCCGGTAATTTCTGCCAAAGGGTTTTTCGTGGTTACCAGTCTGCCACCGTATTGATATTGCTGGTGATAGAACGAACCGTCTTCATTATATACTTTAACATCAGGACGTGCGGCAATAGCGGTTTCCATTCCGCGCGGATTTCGGTTACGACGGGTGAAGCTACCGTTCACATTAACCGTAGCTTTCAATTTTTTGCTAATGTCTGTATTGAAACCGGCATTGTAGGTATAACGTTTGTTATACAGACTTTTCAGCATACCCTCTTCGTTCAGGTAGCTGAATGAAGCGTTGTACGAGGTTTCTGCTGTCCCCCCCTGGATCGATACCCGGTGTTGCATGGTGATGGCATCCTGCATCAACGTGCTCATCCACGGGGTATTCGATTCACCGAAGAATCCCGGAGTAGAAAAGCGTTGATAGTCAGCCGATTGAGTAATATCTTCGTAACCTGAAGCCCGGGCTTCATTACGTGCCGCTTCGAGTAACAGGGTTTTGAATTCATCGGCAGTCAAGGTACGTATGTCCGAAACCAATCTTTGGTTGGTGAAGTCGAAACTGTACTGGATGACCGGTTTCTTGTTGCGGGAGTTGTTTTTGGTAGTAATCATAATGACACCGCCTGCCGCACGCGAACCATAGATGGCAGTGGCCGATGCGCCTTTCAATACATTCAATGATTTGATATCGGCCGAGTTGATCATATTGATGTCGTAGTCGGGACTCATCGGCACATCATCCACAACGATAAGCGGACCCGAGTTACTGCTCAACGTGGATGCGCCGCGGATTTCGAGACGGGAAGGAGAACCCGGAGAACCATCTCCCAGCATGATGTTCAATCCCGGAATCTGTCCTTGTATCATTTGGGCAAGATTAGGTGCTGCCGACGATTCAATGATTTTGGTATCGAGTGAGGAGATAGAACCGGTCATGTCCTTACGCGTGGTGCTACCGTACCCGATGACCATTACCTCGTTAAGTGTTTCGTTATTTTCCCGCATCACGATTTTCAGTTCTTGTTCTCCCTTATATTCCACCTCCTGACGCTGCATGCCAATCATGGAAAATTGCAGGATTATTTTCTCCTGCCCCTCCGGCTTGATAGTGAAGTTACCGTTCACATCGCTGGCTGTACCCTGAACGGTGTTCTTTACTACTACCGATACACCCGGAAGCGGCTCCCCTTTCTCATCAACCACCTTTCCTTTTATAATCCGCAGTCCCTGGTCGCTTTGCGGGGCAGATGAGGAAGGGGTATTTTTCATACGAAGGGTAATTACCTTATTCATGATCGTGTATTCTAAACCCAAGTCCCGACTGAGTTCATCAAGAATGCTCTTTACTTCCCTGTTCTGCGCTTCTATAGCGAACGACTTTTGGGGAAATGCCTTGCTGTTATAAATAAAATCGTAATCGGTTTGCTTTTGGATTTCTTGAATCACTTGTTCAAAGGTCGTTTTTTGAAACTTGAAAGAGACCTTTGTCCGTTCCTGTGCATTTAAGTTGATTACTATACCGAATAATAGTAATACTGTTGAGAACATGGTCCGTCCCGAAATACCCCTCCCCGGACGGAGGTTATTCCTTTCTTGCTTTTTTGTCATAATAAAATTTTGAGTATTAATTTAGGTGTTAATTATTCATGCTTCAAACGTTTGCTGATAATAATCCGTCCTTCTTTTACAGCAAAAGACATGTCCTGTGTGCATTCTAAACTTTCAAGAATATTCAGTAGGTTTTCCTGACGGCTGATTCTTCCCGTGAAAAGTTCTTGTTCTATCTGCCCGTCGGCAAATTCTATTTGAATGCTGTACCACTGCGAGAGTACTTTTACGATGTCTCTTAACGGACATTCGTTGAAAGTCACTTGTCCGGTATGCCAAGCGGTGTAAAGTGCCGTGTTGACGTCCTGCACGCGGAGCGTGTCTCCTTGTGCGTTGTACGATGCCAGTTGTCCCGGCTTTAACATGTGATGTTTACCAGAAGTATGCACCTCTACGCTTCCTTCTATCAATACCACTTCGACCGGACTTTCCCGGTAGTTCCTCAAATTGAACGATGTGCCGTATTGCTGTACTTTCAGTCGGTCTGTTTCCACGAAAAAGGGACGCCGGGCATCTTTAGCTATCTCAAAATAGGCTTCACCTTCCAGTGTCACAATTCTGCGCTTTCCGACAAAACGGACCGGATAAAGCAATTTAGAACCGGCATTCAAATGAACAGTGGTTCCATCAGCAAGAAGGACAGTATTCTCTCCTCCCCGTGGTATAACCAGTTCATTTGACTTCACCGGACTTTCATCGACGTTTTCTTCTTCGTGTTGTTGTGTTGTAACGGTCGGTCGATATGACAGCACCCCTTTATTGTATTTCACCTGGACACCGTCTACTATTACATTTATATCTTTCTTTTGTACATCAATAGTGCTTCCATCGGGCAAAGTCAGCACTGCCTGTTTGCTACCCGGCTTGATTTGCGCGATACGTGCTTGGGACTCCTCCACTGCCTGATAATGATTCACTGCATAAAAAGAAATTCCTACTCCCAGTACTACCATCGCTGCGGCAGCATACCACCATGTCCGAATACGGTGGATCTTTCCACCGGACGAGTTCTCTTTTTGTTGAATTTGTTGAAGGAAATGCTCGTAAGCCTTTTCCGATGAATATTCTTTATACTTATTAAAAGCATCTTTTAATTCCTCACTATCCTGCAATTTCTCATACACGGCTTTCAGTTCCGGATGCATAGATAAACGTTGTTCCAACACCTGCTGCTCTTTGTCGCTTGCATCTCCCAAAAGAGCCTTTTTTATCAAAGAGGCATCTTGATATGTGTTTTCTAACTTTTTCATAATTTTATCTATTTCTAATGAGGATTTTATCTTTGCTTTACTATAATTATACATAACGTCCATAAATGGGTGACAAAAAGATGATTATTTTTTATGAGATACTCTCCGTACGAAAACAGAAAAGAACGAAAAACTATCATTATGACATTATTCAGCAACAAAAATGACGTATTTAACAAATCATTCCCTTTTCGGAATCAAAATTCAGCCATCAATAAATGACAATTAGGCATCTTAAAAAATATTTGTTTTTTTTCGTTACCGCTATTAAAATGATGTATTTTTTAGCTTTTATCAAGGAGTTTGAAACTCATATTTCATCATCATCCGTCACTTTCGGACTTAGCTCATTGATATACAATGCGATAAAAGTGACGAGAAGCAGTGACGACAGAGTGATAACAAAAATATTTCAAATTTTATCGTCACTTTCTACTAAAAGAATGACGCGCTGTACTTCATAAAAAGGTCCTTGATTTAACCATAAATGCCTGCTTTATTAATCTATTCCCAATGCCGGACCAATGTAATAAGACACCGACAAGACTTCATTTCACATACATGGTCCCATCGCTCTGCGGACATGATCCCATGGACTCACGTACGTAATCCGAATGGTTTACAGACATGGAACGAACACATATAGCTTACTAAAAATGCTAACCAAGCTTTGTTTACCTGTTAAACATACCGGCTCATCCACTTAAATAAGCCACATCACAGTCACTTCACCCCCACAAAAGCAAGGATGCACAGCCCGGTTTTTAATAAAAGATAAGAGTAAGAAGTACAGAATAACTGGAATTTGCCAGCTTCTCGCGTAAGAATTTATAGCTACGGCTTTTCTGAGTTTTAACCGTATTGATGCTAACTCCCAGCCGGGATGCGATTTCGTCCCACGAATGTCCTTCAATTCTCAGCAGGATGATACGGCGTTGTTCGGCAGGAAGCTCCTCGATATAGAAATAAAGTTGTCGGATAGCTTCTTCTTTCACAGTCAAAGCATACAGCATTTCCTCGTCTTCAAAATCTTCTTCCTGAGGCAAGCCATTCAATATAGAATCATGAATCTGATGGTTGCGGATATACAACAGTGCATTATTATAGCAGGCACGATAAAGATAATTAGTCAGCTCACGGGAGTCGGAAAAAGTACGCTTACCTTCCCACACGGATATAAACACCTCCTGAACCAGATCTTCTACGGCATCGGTGAGGAACAGGATTTTCTCGACATATGAGCACAAGGCCGCATAATAGCGATTATAAAAGTCCCTCCAGATTCCCTTATCTTTCTGGTTGACACCTGCTACTATCAAATCATCTTTATCGCTCATACGGCAACAAGATTAATCAAACAATAAAAGACTCTCTTCAAATTACTGCAAAAACTGGTTATAATAGATATGACTTACAAATATATCTGTTTTTTCAGTATGTAAGTTCACCCCTCATATAAAAAAATAGAATAAAGGGGCATAAAATAAAAAAAGAGCGAATAACTCCGCCCCACCTAAAGAATCCCCCATAAATGGGATTCTTTTTTCTGCATCTCAATTTACCTGTTACCTGAAAACTACTTTTTTCTAATACCTAATCAAAACAATCTTTTTCCTAAAAACTAATCTTAAAATCTAATACCTTAATTTTATAAACTAATACTACTCTTTTGTTATTACCTTTTTCTAATACCTAAAAATCTTAGTAGTTTCACAACTACACTGCAAAGGTAGAGGTGTTTTGGAAAACAACAAGAATTCTTATGCTAAAAAACATGTTTTACCTTATTTTTTTGATTTATGTCAAGAGAAAGAGTGGAGGTTGGGTATAAAACATACATCCGAATGTTGATTTGATACAAATTCTGTCCAAACGCTCCGTTCGTCTTCTATTTCATCACACGGCCGCGCACTTTTTCAAGTGACAAAAAGTAAGCCTAGAATGTCGAAAAAGAGCATTTACATCTCTTTTTGAAAGGAATCGAAGCCTTAACACAAAAGAAAAGAAGCCAAAAACGTTACATCTTGCATATTTCCAATCCAAAATTACGGCGTTTTTTTGCGCCCGCCCCGCCTCCTCCTCGAAATTTCGGAAGCAAAAACCGGCAGAAGATACAACTCTCGCAACTTTTCCGTAACTTTGCAGCGTTTGATAATAAATAAGGTAGAATGGATTTTAAGTACGATGTAATTGTAATTGGTGCCGGACATGCTGGTTGTGAAGCGGCAGGC